>LFFM01000039.1_pt1 | contig 68596 bp, 67 predicted proteins | sample 643131 | NCBI WGS metagenome assembly LFFM01 (sample SAMN03777445, study PRJNA286221) | soda lake metagenome | biome: soda lake; feature: Kulunda steppe; material: water; isolation source: sample Tc-Br brine of Tanatar trona crystallizer | place: Russia: Kulunda steppe | collected 2011-07 | reverse complement strand
GCGTGCGAGGGTAGCCAAGCGGCCAACGGCGGCGGACTCAAGATCCGCTCGTGTAGACGTTCGTGGGTTCGATTCCCTCCCCTCGCATCGTAGCGACGTGCATGACGCACGGAGCGAGATGCAGAAGATCACACAGCGATCTTCCCTCGCAACATTCTGACGATATCACCGAATAGCCGACGGGTCGTCTGTGTTTCTCGAGCGGATCCCAACCCTTCGCCAGGGCCGTTTCACTTCGTTGCCCCCGCCGACGCGACGAATCGCCACCCCTTTGCCCGTCCCACAGAGAGAGCCAACATGAATCAGGACGATTCGCCGGCGCTCGAGCTGGGCACGCCGGCCCACCGGACGGCGGTCACCGTGGACGCGGCCAAGGCGGGCGCAGCCGTCGCCGAGGCGGCGTTTCGACAGGCTATTCCCGTGGAGTTCAAGAGCGGAAAGACGGACGTGGTGACCCAGGCCGATCGGGACGCCCAGCGGGCAGTCATCGACGTCATACAGGAGACCTACCCCGACGATCCGATCGTCGGCGAGGAGGACGACGAACGCAAGACGGTACCCGACACGGGGCCGGCCTGGGTTATCGATCCGATCGACGGCACCAACAACTTCGTTCGAGAGATTCGGGTCTTCGGGACTGCAGTGGCAGCCGTCGTGGACGGCGAACCCGTCGGGTCGGCGGTCGTCTGCCCGGCACTCGATGACACCTACGTTGCGGGCCCCGATGGGGCGACCAGAAACGGGGCGCCGATCGCAGTGAGCGAGCGCGAAGACCCCCAGGCGTGTACCGTCTGCCCGACGATCTGGTGGAGCCTCGACGACCGCGATCAGTACGGACGGGCGTGTGCCGAAATCGTCGAGCGCTTCGGCGACATGCGACGCTTCGGCTGTGCCCAGGCGGCCCTCTCGAACGTCGCCTCGGGGGCCCTCGACGGCGTTATCACGAACCTCGAGGCGAACCCGTGGGATTCGATCGCTGGTGTCCATCTGATTCGGTCGGCCGGTGGCACGGTCACCGATATCGAGGGCGAGCCGTGGAAACACGATTCGACCGGCCTCGTCGCCTCGAACGGCGAGATTCACGACGAGGTGCTGGCAGCGACGCAGGCGATCGAGGACTGAGACGGGTTGCTGTCCCATCACCGGTGATTGCCGACCAGTTCGGGGCAATCACGCGGTCCGGTCGAACGGGGCCAGGGGGGCTCGAGGCGCGAGCAACCGAGTTGAGGGTACCGACCGGGGGTACCGAGTCTCGTCCGAAGAATTTTGTCGCGGCCTGCCCCACCACCGGTATGGAACTCGACGACACCGACCGGGCCATCCTCGACATTCTGCAGGCGAACGCACGCACCCCGTTCAGCGAAATTGCCAGACAAATTGACATGTCGAGTGCGACCGTCCACGACCGCGTGAATCGCATGGAGGCGGCCGGTGTCATCGAGGGATATCACGCACAGGTCGACCCAAAGGCCGTCGGGATGGGGATCTCGGCGATCGTCGGGCTGCGTGTCGAGCAAGGCCGCGAACAGGACACCCTCGAGCGCCTGACCGACATCGAGGGGGTCCAGCAGGTCCACCTGACGACTGGCGAGTGGGACGTCATGATGCGCGTCTACGCCGAGGATGCGGACGCCCTGCGAGCACTCATGTTCGATCAGATCGCACAGATGGACGGCTTCGCCCGCTCTCAGACGATGGTTATCCTGGGGACGACGTACGAGAACCACGAGTTACCGGTGTGAATCGTGACCGACGGACAGGCCTCGTAACCGGGTGTCGACGATTCTCGAGACTCGGATTCTATGGCCATCGATACCTGACTTTGACAGTCACCGGGGCCTACCCTCGCGAAAAATGATCGAAACCGGAAACGGTAAGCGGTAACCCCACCGGATTAGTGGACATGGACGAATATGTCGATCGCTACGGTCCCGGCCGCCTGTGGGTGGCAGTCGTCGGTGCCGCGGCGGTCCTGATCGCCCTCACGGCGGCGGCGTTCCCCCAGCGCGTCTACGTCGACGTCATCTGGCAGTACTACTGGGGACCGGTCGTCGCCGACGCCCTGAATTACCAATGTATCGCCTGGGATGGCGGTGCCCAGTCACCGTGTGCCGCCGACACCACCGGCCCGACGGCGAGTCCAGGCTACACCTGGCAGTCCTACGCCGGGTACATCCCGATCCTCGTCACGATGTTGCTCGGCATCTGGATCCTGCTCGAGCGCCTCGAGATCGACCGATATCGGGCGATGTTCTTCGGCCTGTTCCCGTTCATGATCTTCGGCGGTGCGCTCCGCACCGTCGAGGACGCAAACGCCAGCCTCCCCCAGGGCGAGCTGTTGATCGATCTCCCGTGGGTCGCACTGTTGATCAGTCCGTTCATTTACGTGACGGTCTTCGTCGTGGCGCTGGCGGCACTCCTCGTCTCGATCTGGCTCGATCGAAACGACCACGTCTCGGGCTACGAGTATCCGCTCGCGGGAATCGGCACGGTCCTCCTGGTCGCGACGGTTGGCTGGCTGACGTACTTTTCGGCGACCCACGACCAGGGAAGTCTGCACCCCATGGTATCGATCATCACCCTCGTCGGCGCGACGGTCGTCACCGTCATCACCTACGTCGGCATCACGAAACTGGCACCCGACCTCCACCGGGGGACGGGGTTGATGGGTGCGGTCGTCATCTGGGCGCACTCGGTCGACGGGATCGCGAACGTGATCGGGCTCGACTGGGCGGGCGCATTCGGGCTGAGTTACGACCCAAAACACCCCGTTAACGAGTTCATCGTGAACACGACCGGTTCGGTGCTCCCCCAATCGATCGTCGACGTTACCGGGGCGGCATGGCCGTTCTTGCTGGTGAAAGTCGCCGCTGCCGTCTTCATCATCTGGGTGTTCGACGAGACGATCTTCGACGACAGCCCGCGGTTTGCGATCTTGCTCATGATCACGGTCGTCGCGGTCGGTCTCGGTCCTGGCTCACGTGACATGCTGCGGGCGACGTTCGGCATCTAACGCCCACCTGGGCCGCTGGACCGTTCGATACGGGGCTGTTAGTCCTCAGTTCTCGAGGCCTCGGAATCCATCACCCAACCCTCGGTTTCAATCGGAGTGACTCGCGCGGGTCACCGGTCTCTGGGCTTAGGCTGGCCGCTGGCCAGTCCTCGGTTCGACCGCCCGCCACTCGCCTCATGGACGATCAAAACCCAGGTCCGGCCCGCCGCCAGTACTCGTCGAACTCGGTCGCCAGGTCGCTCGCAACCGCCTCCTCGCGGACGTTGACCAGCGCGAGCAGCCCCTTCGCGTCGACCGGATCCAGAACTTCGACACAGACCTCGAGCTCGTCGATGACGATGAACTGGTGGTGGGGGTCGTCGTCGGTCTGCCTGACGCGAACCCCCGCCTGTTGAAGCCTTTCGAACGCTGTCCTGTCCATGCCGGCGGTCGAGCCGAGGAGGCGAACCGTGACGTCCGACGTCGCGACCGTGGTGAGTGCCTCCACGAACGCCTCCTGGACGGCTGGCTCGAAGTCGGGTTCGTCAATGAAGAGCCTGATCGAGGCGCTAGCGGCCTCGAATCGCTCGAGCAGGAGGTCCCGGGCCGACCGCGCATGGAGTGCACTCGTCGCGAACTGGTCGTGGTCCTCCCGATCGGAGAGTTCGCGCAGCGTCTGACGGACGCTCGAGGCCGTTCGCTCGTACTCGCTGCGTTTGGTCTCGAGCTCGGACTGGCGACGCTCGAGGAGCCGCTCGATGGCGACGGTCGGGTCGACGTGTGTGTACGTGCGCGGTCGGCCGTCGTCGGCTTGTACGAGCGTCCGGTCAGCCAGTGAATTGAGCACGTCGTAGATGCGCCCGAGCGGGACGTCGGCCTCGTCGGCGACCGCCTCAGCGGTCATGACACCGTGTTCGACCAGTGCGGCGTAGGCGCTGGCCTCGTAACTCGAGAGCCCGAGCGTCATCAGTTCGTCGACGTGTTCGTTCCCCATATCGATGTCGCGTCGTGGTAACGGGTTGGATTGTGTTTGATTCAGTCATAAATGTACTGAAACCCAGGCCAAATCGGTGGTTGACGACCGCTCCCTCGAGTGCAGCCTGCCGAGACGCCTCCCATGTCGGTGAGGGGTTGCCGACGTGGCCCAGAAGTTGAAAGAGTTAATCGGCCCCACCCGCAATCGGGGGTATGACCGATACCGGGTGGTTCGAGGCCGATGGGGCGACTGCCAGTATTCGAGCGGGCTCCGCCGAGTCGCCGGCGTCCTGGCCGCGGCTGGCCGTCGACCGTGGGGTCGTCCCGGACGAGGACGCCTACTACGACGCGTTACACGAGGCCACGGTGGCGGCGGCGAGGGCCGCGGTCGAGAGCGCCGAGCAGGCCGACGACCGACAGTTGATCCACGCGATTCGCGCACTCGACGACTGCCGTCGGACCGCCAACGAACTGGCCGAACGCCTCGCCGAGTGGGGCGGAACCGTCGATCCCGACGCTGGCACGGGTGTCGCCTACGCCCGGACCCTGCTCGAAACCGAGGCCGACCTCTCCGGACCGGCTGCCGACCGCGTTCACTCCCTGGCCGAGCGGGTCGTCGCCCTCGAAGACGAAGCGGACGCCCTCGAAGCCCACGTCGATCGCCAGGCACCGATCGTCGCACCGAATCTCGCGGCGCTGGCCGGCCCGCAACTGGCGGCCCGACTCATCTCGCTCGCGGGCGGACTCGAGTCGCTCGCGAAGAAGCCCTCCGGGACAGTACAGGTGCTGGGTGCCGAGGAGGCCCTGTTCGCCCACCTTCGGGGCCACGCCAGCTCCCCCAAACACGGTGTCATCTTCACCCACGAGGCCGTTCGTGGCACGCGCATGGCCGACCGTGGCTCCGCCGCTCGCGCGCTCGCGGGAAAACTCGCCATCGCGGCACGGATCGACCACTACTCGGGTGACCGCCGCCCCGAACTCGAGGCCGAATTCGCCGATCGGCTCGAGACGATCCGGGCTCGAGCGACGGCTGAAGACGACGGATCGAGCCCAGCCGACGACACCGAGAGCGACGGTCACACTGAAGGCGACACGCACGGAGGTGGCCAGTGATGACCTCCGACACCGTCGACCCAACGCTTCCCGAGGGGGTCGAACGTCGTCCCATCGACGGCGTCGACCGCCTCGCCACCCGCGGCGAACCAGTCTACGGCGAGCCAACCGACGGCGAGTGGCGCGCCTGGGACCCCAGCCGGTCGAAACTCGGGGCCATGCTCGAGGTGGGCATGGACACCGGACTCGAGGGCGGTGAGGTGGTCCTCTATCTCGGCGCGGCGAGCGGAACGACCGTCAGCCACGTCGCCGACTTTGCCGGTCCGACCTACGCCGTCGAGTTCGCTCCGCGGCCGACCCGTGACCTGCTCTCGGTCGCCGAGTCCCGTCCACGGCTCTTTCCCTTGCTCAAGGATGCCCGCAGACCGGCGACGTACGCCCACGTCGTCGAGGCCGACGTCGACGTCCTGATCCAGGACGTCGCGACCCGTGGGCAGGCCGCAGTCGCGAACCGAAACCGACAGTTTCTCGCCGACGACGGTCGGCTCCTGCTGGCGGTGAAGGCTCGAAGCGAGGACGTCACGGCCGATCCCGAAGCCGTGTTTGAGGACGTGAAGGCCACACTCGAGCGGGAGTACGAGATCCTCGAAGCCACCCGTCTCGAGCCCCATCACGACGATCATCTGGCCGTCGTGGCCTGCCCACGCGTGGACTGACCGCTCTGGGACCGACTGTTCCGGCCACGCAGTGGCCTGCCGACTCCGGTCCCTATTTACCACCGGACGCTCAATGCCCGAGCGATGGAACGCGGGTCGCGCGAGGCGTTTACGCGAATGGGCACGCTGGGGATCGAGGAGGAGTGTTTCGTCGTCGACGAGACCGGTCGGCCGACGAGCGGGACCGACCAACTGGTGTACGAACACGACCCGCCGGAACTGCTCGAGGATCGGCTTGACCACGAACTGTTCAAGTGCGTCATCGAGACGCAGACGCCACGTATCGAATCGCTCGCGGCGGCCGAAGACGCCCTGCTGTCCGTTCGGGGTGCGCTCCTCGAACACGCCAACGCACACGGCTACGAGGTCGCGGCTGCGGGGTTGCACCCGCTGGCTCGGTGGCGCGACCTCGAGCACGCCGAAAAACCACGCTATCGCTCACAGCTCGACCGGATCCAGTACACCCAACACCGAAACACGACGGCGGGTGTCCACGTCCACGTCGGGGTCGACGACGCCGACAAGGCCGTCTGGATCGCCAATGAACTCCGGTGGTACGTGCCGATCATGCTCGCATTATCGGCGAACTCCCCCTTCTGGGACGGGTTCGACACCGGGTTACAGTCTGCCCGGGCAAAGATCTTCGAGGGGTTGCCGAACACGGGAATGCCAACCTCGTTTGCGGATTTCGACGCGTTCGACAGGTTCGAACGCCGGATGCTCGAGAGTCGATCGATCGAGGATCGTGGGGAGCTCTGGTTCGACGTCCGTCCCCATACCGGTCACGGCACCGTCGAGGTTCGAACACCGGACGGCCAGGCAGACCCTGACATCGTGATGGCTTTCGTGGAGTACACGCACGCCCTCGTGGAGGCGCTTGCCGAATCCTACGAGGACGGGACCACCGGCCACCGACATCGGCGGGAACTCCTCGACGAGAACAAGTGGCGAGCGATCCGTCACGGCCACGACGCGTCGTTCATCGACCGGGAGCTCGAGGGAACCGTCACCCTCGGCGAGGTCGTCGACCGGGAGTGTGACCGACTGGGGATCGACGGAATCAAGCGGGTCTACGAACGCGAGAGCGGTGCCGAGGCCCAGCGACGCGTGCTCGAGGAGCAGGGTGTGCAGGCACTCTGTGAGTCCGTGCGGTTGCAGGCAGGGTAGAGTCAGGACGTGGAGGATCGGACCCACGTTCACGATCACTCGATCGACGACAACTGCTCGAGCATGTCCTCGAGGGGCTGGGTCGACACCGCGAGCGAGTAGCCGTCGATCCGTGCCAGGTCGGCGGCGTGATCCCAGCAGTCCTCGGGTTCGAGGCCGTGGAGGATGACGGCGTTTGGCGTCGGATTGACGACCCGCAGCGCGACCAGTGGTGACTCGCCGCGGGTCACGCCGGTGAAGACCAGCACGCGGTTGGTACTCTGGCCGTAGAGGCGAAAGAACTCCTCGCTCGAGAGTCTGGTGATAGCCTCGATACTGTTGATGACGGTGTGGCCGCTGATCTCGTCGTTCGCCCCCGGGGAGAGTTCGGTCGCCTCCAGGCGCTCGTAGAGGTCGGCGAGCGGGTAGGTGGTCGCGTACTCCCGGAGGTCGTAGACGACGTCGCTTTCGAACCCCGCCGAGAGGACGCGTCCGTACTGGCGGATGCGGTCCCCGCCACGGCGTTCGTCGATGACGAGCAAGCCGTCGACGAGTCTGCTCACGACACCGATGCCTGGGCTCTCCCGGCGGCCACTCTCGTAATCGGAGATCACCGAGGAGGAGACCTCGAGTTCGGCGGCGAGATCAGTCTGAGAGATGTCGAAGTCGGTGCGCCACTTCCGGAGGGTTGCCCCGGGTTCGTTGCTCAGGGTGATCTCCCCAGCGATCTTTTCGGCGAGTTCCTGTTTCGGCCCACGTCGGCCCATAGGCGTCGTTGCTCGCGGGTGGGGCAAGTAGCTACCGACACCCGTCGCTTGCCGCCGTGGTGGTGCACCCAGGGTGCCCACGGTATTTCCGGCGCGACACCCCCCGGTCGCCATCGCTCGAAGCCCGGGGCCCGGCCCTCGTTCACGCGAGGCGAACAGTCAAGCCCACTCGGTGCCTGCCACTCTCGCATGCCATCGACTGTCGTTCACGTCGGCCTCGCGGCGCTCATGGGCGTGGCCCTGCTCGGCGATGAATTCGACGCGAAAGCCATCTTCGTCGTCCTCGCGGCGACGGCGATCATCGACCTCGACACACTCATCGGGATCTACTTCCCGGGGACCCACCGCGCTGCCCTCCACAACGTCTGGGTCGTGGTTATTCCTGCCGTCGTCCTCTACTGGGACACTCGCGTTCGCGAGGAATCGTACATCCTGACACGCTGGGGGACCTACGGCTACCGCGTCTACTGGGTGACCCTCGTCACGGTCCTGTTCGCGCACATCTTGCTCGATGCCTTCTACAACGGGGTCAACCTCTTCTGGCCCGTTTACGACCGATTCATCGACCTCTCGGGGAAGCTCATCGTCACGGATCAGCGTGGCATCGTCCAGACGTTCGTCGAACTCGAGGCCGGCGATGACGGCACCGGCCTCGCCGATTCGACGAGCCGCGGGACGACCGAGGACACCCACTACCGAACCGGGTTCGATCCGGGCGAAGACGCCCCCGAGGACGTCGAACGCGAGTTCCCCATCGCCTACTCGGGCGAACTGTTCATCGTCGCCGTCTCGGGATATCTGACGCTTGCGTACCGTCTGCTCGAGGAACGGCGGTGAACGTGGCCGTCTACGTCGCCAAATTATTGCGCTTCGAGGGTGGCCTCCGCAGTTCGGGGGGTAGTATTCGACGGTTCGAGACGGCTCAGGGCCGTTATTTACAGGGACACCAGGAGAAAGCCCACGGCTGCAGCCGTGGGAGGATGTCAAGCGGGCCCGAACCGTGTGCCATCCCCTCCGACATGACGAAACTAAATGTGGTTTCCCTTTGCCGGATTCACCCGCGAGTTTAAGCAATTCCACCGTCAACGTCCGCCTATGCTCGCCGACGAGTTCGGTCGCGAGGTCTCCGGGGTGCGGGTCTCGCTCACCGATCGGTGTAACTTCGACTGTATCTACTGTCACAACGAGGGACTGGGTGATACCCGCGGTCCGATGGAACCACAGGACGACGAGATGGACACCGACGACGTCGTCCGGTTTCTCGAGGTCGCCGCCGAGTTCGACGTCGAGGCCGTCAAGTTCACCGGCGGCGAGCCGATGTTGCGCGATGATCTCGAGGAGATCATCGAACGGACGCCCGACACGATGGAGGTCTCTCTGACCACCAACGGCACGTTCCTGCCCGGGCGGGCAGAGGCGCTCGTGGACGCTGGCCTCGAGCGCGTGAACGTCTCCCAGGACGCCCTCGACCCCGAGCAGTTCGCCGCCGTCACGAAAAGTGGCGCCTACGACAAGGTAATCGAAGGCGTCGAGGCGGCGCTCGATGCCGGCCTGGATCCGGTCAAACTCAACATGGTCGTCTTCGAGCACACGGCGGGGTACGTGCCCGAGATGGTCGATCACGTGGCCGAAAACGAGGGACTTCAGTTGCAGTTGATCGAGTACATGCCCGAGTTGACCGGCAAGCCCGAGTGGAACGTCGAGATCGAACGGGTTCACGACTGGCTCGCCGAGCAGGCAGTCGAAATCGAACATCGCGAGATGCACGACCGCAGACGGTACTGGATCGCCGGTGACGATGGGGGGAGGGGGATGGTCGAGATCGTCGATCCCGTCGAGAACCCGACGTTCTGTGCGAACTGTCACCGTGTCCGTGTCACTCATCAAGGGTATCTCAAGGGTTGTCTCAACCGCAACGACGACCTGCGATCGATGGGTGAGATGAGCAAACCCGAGATCCGTGAGGCCTTTCGGGAGGTCGTCGCCAATCGAGTCCCTTACTACGGGGAGTACATGATCAGAAACGGCGACGGCGAGTGGGAACTGAACGACGCCTATCTCGGCATCTCGGGCGACTGATCTCTCACACACGAGATCGATCACGCTATTCCTGGCAGGCCACTCCACGCCAAACCCAACCCCCTTACCGTCGCAACCCACTCAGCAGGAACAGCACGGCCAGCACCAACAACACGATCGCCCCGACAGGCTGGCCCTCACTGCCGAAGACGAACGCGCCATAGCCGACCGTCGCAGCCGAGACGCCCACGGTGACGCTTGCGATGACGTGTACACTCTCGAGGCGGGTGGTCTGGGCCTCACGGCCGAGCTGGATGCCGAGTTCGATGGCGTTCGTCGCGAGGTCCCAGGCGACGATGGCGGCGATGGTCCCGACGACGACCAGTTCGGTCGACAGCCCCTGCACGCCGGCGACGACGACGGCGACGAAGATCGAGCCGGCACCGATGTCGACGACCCGTCCGGTGCTCCGGAACAGACCCACAGCGATCAGACTGGCGCCGAAGACAGCCAGCACCCCTCCCTCGATCGATCCGATCACTGCGGTAAGGAGTGCGACGATCGTTGCCGCCGCCGCCGCGACCGTGCTGATGGTCGTCGGGCGGCGGGTCAGCGCCGTCATCGGCCACCCCCGGCGTTGGCCCTGGCGATGCCCTCGTCGATCGTGTCGTCTGCCGGCCAGTCGATCACCGGCACCCCGGCTCGCTGGAGGTCGAACCGCCGGATGCGCCGACCGACCCGCGCTAGTTGTTGACTCGTGGTTCGCTCGGCGGTCGTGTCGGGGCTGATCACTGTCAGGGCGTGCCCGCGGGCGGTCAGGCGACGGACGGTTCGGATCGCCCCACCGTCACACAGCGGGGAGAGGAAGACGATCTGTGTTTCCGATCCCAGCCGACGCCGAATCATGCGCAACTGCGCCCGCCACTGGGTGTCGGTCGCCGGTGGTTCCGTGGAAAACTGTGGATGGGTCGCCAGCAGGGACCGGAGTTGCATCCGGTGATGGGGTCCCGAGGACGGAGCCAACCAACACGTGTCCTGGAGACGCAACTGATGATTGGAATCGCGTTCGACCGGTCCGAGTGCCGCTAGTCCGACGGTGTCGCCCGCGTCGAGGAGCGACGCCGCGATTCGCCCCGCCGCCTCGACGGATCGATCTACTGCGTGCGGTGCGTCGGGTTCCGGCGCGAGATAGGCCGTCTTCCGCGCGTCGATCAGGATCAGTACCCTGGCAGCGCGCTCCTCGTGAAACTCGAGGGTGGCGAGTTCGCCCGAGCGGGCGTGACGGTTCCAGTCGATCCGGTTGAGCGGATCGTTGCGTCGGTACTCCCTGACCGAGTGAAACTGCAACCCCTCACCCGACTCCGCGGTGGTCAACTGGCCGGCGAATCCAGCCGCGGCTGCCTGTAGCGGGACATCGGTGACAAGCGGTCGCAGCGTCGGCTTTGCGACGACGGTGGTGTCGCTTGCGACGTGAAACGTGCGCTCGGTCGAACGCGCGAGGTTGCGGGTCAACACGAGCGCCGGATCGAAGTCGTGGGTTCCACGGCGAGCGGTGACGGTGTACGTGAGGGAGACTGCGTCTTCCGGACGGAGGCTGGTGCCGATGCGGGCGACGCCCTCGACGACTGCCAGGCCCGGTGGGACGCCATCGACAACCCGGAGATCGGGCAAGAAGCTGCCGGATTCGTTGGTGATCGTGACCGTCACCTCGACCTCGTCACCTGGTTCCGGATCGGTCACGGAGAGGGTGCGCTCGAGGCTGATCTCGGGGACTGCCGGCCGGCTGAGGTGGGCGAATCCGGCGTAGCCGACCCCGATGACGCCCGCTAGCACCACGCCGGGTGTCTGGGACAGCACGCCCAGCCCGATGGCGACGAGTGCGAGCCCGCCGACGCCGGTCCAGTAGCCAGTCTGCCGGTCGGTTCGTTCGACGACGCCCTCGGTTTCGAGATCCGTGGTTCGTGGCCTGACGTTTTCGAACTCTTCCGGATCGTACTGCGGGATCTCTTTGGGAAGTCGCCGGTCGCCGAGGCCGCCGTACCCGATGGTGGCGATGGCCGCCGTCGTTCGACGGACGTACTGTCTGAAGCTTGTTTCCCGGTCGAGGAATGCGGCCACGCGGTCCTGCCAGGGGCGTTCTTCGACCTCGAGGGTCGGCGAGAGGTAGGCCGCGGCGTACTCGTCGTCGGTCCAGGTCCCCGCTTCGATGCGTTCGACTGCCTGCTCGTTCGAGAGTCCCTCGAATCGGGTCAGGACGGCCACCGCTGCACCGTGTAACCCCTCGTGTATTCGCTGTGAGCCGCTGGTGAAGTCGTACCGCTCGCGTCTGAACTGGTTGACCGTCTCCCGGAGGGAGTGTCCGGGGACGGGGACGGTCGCCCGGTGTTCGGGATCAGGGGTCTCGAACACCGATCGTTCCTGTTGGCGACGTGAGAAGCTGTTGAACGCGGCGAGCAGGAGCATCCCCCCGACGACCGTCAACAGCGCCTGGTCGAGCGTAATCTCGAGGACACCCGCAAGCTGGACGACGGCGAGGCCGAAGGCCCCGAGCCCGAGGCCCAGGATGGACCAACGGAGGTTCATGATGTCCCTCCATCGGTGTCGTCTCCCGTTTCGTCCTCGTCGCCGTGGTTCGGTTGGGCCGCCGACTCCTCGGATTGGACGGGGTCCGTTTCGAGACCCGATTCGTGACCGGCCTCCGCTTCGATCGCTCGCAGCGTCTCGATGGCACGTTGCTCACGTTCGGCCGTCGAGTCTCGATGACCGTATCGGACGTCCTCGAAGAGGGCCGTGAGGGCCTCGACGTGTTGGGCGTCCAGGCCCGCGTCGATGGCGGCGTCGGCGAACTCACCAGGCGTCGTCGCGTCGGGATTATCGACCTCGAGCAACCGGGTCATCTCGTCCCAGGCGCGGTACACCTCGTTGTCGACGTGCTGGGTGGCCGTTTCGGTGATCCGGTCGGCGGCGCGCCCGGCGGCCGCGGCCACGGCAGCCCGTTCGTCCGTCGACTCGTCGGGTTCGGCGGCGAGGCCGCTCGTCTCGTCATCGTCCGAGCGGGCGGCCATGGCGAGTGCGCCGACGAAGATCAGCGAGAGCACCGCGAGGACGCCGACGAACGGGGCAAGATCCCACGACGAGGTTTCCTCGGTCCCCTCACCGTCTCCGCCACCGGGTTCGCCGTAGTCCTCATCCGGCTGCTCGTCCCCTTCCATCGGGAGTTCGCCCTGGAGTTCCGGAACTAACCCCAACTCGACCAGGACCGCATAGAGGAGTACGAAAACCAAAGCGACCCCGATCAGGACGGCCGCGATGACGACCACTTCGCGTCGATAATTGATCATATACCAGGCGAAGAGGACGGCGGTGAGGACAATCACCACGAATAGGAGATACTGGAGAAAGGTTGGGACCTCGCCGGTCGCTCCATCCCCGGTCTGTGGAGTGATTGGATCGCTTCCCTCACCGTCGCCTGGCCCGTGGCCGTCGCTACCGGGATCGAGCGGTGCGGCGATCGTCGCGGCCGCAAGCCCGATCGAGACGATACAGACGAGGACGAGGGCCAAACGGAGGAGGGTGCCTGAGGATGCCACCAGTTTGGTGACCGTTTTGTGTAATCCCTAATAAGTCCGCTCCTTCGCGCAGTCCACCTGTGCGTGATCGTCCTTTCGGCCCACAGTGACAACTGAAACGGGTTCGACACCCGCACAGTGAGATGGCTCGGAACCGCATTGTCACCGGCTTTGTGCCACGATCTCCTGAGGGTATGTGCAATGACGTTCCTGGCTCTTGTAGGGGGCGCGATGGCTGTTTCCGATCAAATGCGTTCGGTTCGTGCTCCCGGCTGATACGGATTGCTGTAACTTTTTACCGGTGATTGCCCATACCGGGTCGGCAATCACCGGTAAGAGACTACAGTAAACCGTATGAGACAGTCATCGCGTCTGACGGTCCTCTCGGTTTTCATTCACACCCTTTATGTATGCTCGTTTTCGTATTCACGTACTGTGTTTCGCGAGGGCGCCGCCCCCGTCGCCGTTGCCACGCTCGTCGGTCTGACCGCCGTTGGGCTGGCTGCGGCGACGGTGCAATCACCGTTCGCCGACGGGGCGCAACCGTCGGGTGAACTCGAGTCGCCCCAGGCCGAGTACGAGTCGCTCGGCCTACTCGAGGTGGCACCGGCGTTCGAGACCGTCGTTATCGGCCTCGGGGCCGTCGCGGTCGTCTTGTTGGTGCTCTCGGCCCTCCTCGATTTCGAGTTCACGATCAAGTCGATCGTCGGCATCTTCGCCCTGAGTCTGTTCGTCGTGGCCACACTCTGGGTGGTCTCGTGGCTGGGAGACGGCGCGGTGTTTATGACCGACTCGGCCGGCGAAGAAGCCGCGGCGGAGGAGGGGGCCGAGGAGGCTGGCGACGCGGACGGCGATCCGTACGCCCGTACACTGTTCGCCCTAACCCTGCCGATACTGGCGTTTTTCCTCCTGTTTGCGGCGAGCCTGTTGTACACGCGAGGGGAGTCGGCTACCGTCGATTCCGGTCCCGAAACGGACGACCCGGAGATCGGGGGTACGGCTGCCGGTGTCAGTGCCGCCGCGGATCGAGCCCTCGAGCGAATCGAGGCCGACCACGAGGCCATCGAGAACGAAATCTATCGTGCCTGGTACGAGATGACGACGCTGCTCGAGGTCGACCGGCCGGCGACCGCGACGCCGGGCGAGTTCGCCGACGCCGCCATCGACGCGGGCCTGGATGCCGACGCCGTCGAGGAACTCACGGCCCTCTTCGAGGCCGTTCGCTACGGTACCGCGGCGGAGACAGAGGCCCGTGCACTCCGTGCGATCGAGGTCTTCGAGCGGGTTCGTGGCACCGAGCGATCCGGCGGGGGGAGTACAGGGGTATCGTCCTCGGCATCCGACGTCGCCGGGGCTGCTCCGGCGGAGCGTCGAGACCGAGAGAGAGGTGAGTCGGCGTGATCCGTCGCGCGGTCGCTCTCGTCGCCCTGCTCGCGAGTTTCGCCATCGGCATCGGCGCTCTGCTCGGGCTGGCACCCGACACGACGTCGTTCGCCCCGATCGTGCTGGCGGGGTCCATCGCGTTCGCCGGCGCGACGTGGGCCGTGGCGATGCGCATCGGGAGTCAAAAGCGCCTGGACGTGCCGAATCCGGACGAGCGCACGCCGGTCCCGGTCCCCGGCGCGGCACTGCACGAGTCCCTCGAACCGTTTCGCGAGCGCTCCATCGGGTACGCCGACGCGAACGATCGCATCGTCGAGGGACTCTACGGGGCAGCGATCGCCGTCCTCACCCGCTTTCGTGGCCACTCACAGGCGGCCGCCGCGTCGGCCCTCGAGCGGGGCGAGTGGACGGACGATCCGTACGCGAAAGCGCTCCTCTCACCGTCCATCGCGGTCCCGCAACGCCAGTCGGCGTGGTGGGATCGGATTCGACGTCTGATCACCCGTGTGCCGTCGGTTCGGTTTCAGCAATGGTACGATCTCAGGATCAAACCGCGGTCGGACTTCGAGATCGCGGTCGACCGGACGGCGGCTGCAATCGCGACAATCGGCTACGAGGGCCCCGTTCCCGTTCGGGACACGGCCTCGAGGTTTCGAACTGACGTCGACGACGAGGCGGCGCACCCTCCCAGGGACCCCTCTCTGGGCGACCGATTCCACACAGGATACTGGCGCGGTATCGGCGTCGTGGCTCTCTTGACAGCCACCGTCGGCCTGTTCGCGGAGGCCCCCGGTGTCCTGCTTGCTGGCGTGGTCGGCGTCGCGTTCGCGGGGGCGGCAGCGATGTTCGACGCCCCAGCGCCATCGCTCACCGTCGAGCGCTCGCTCTCCGATCCGGCCCCAAACCCCGGCGACCCGGTGACGGTCACGGTCACGATCACGAACGACGGCGACCGACTCCTTCCGGACGTCCGGTTCCTCGATGGGGTCCCCGGAGAACTCGCCGTTACCGACGGATCGGCTCGTCACGGCACGACGCTCCGCTCGAACGAGACGCTCACCATCAGCTACAGCGTGGTCGCCAGATCCGGGAGCCACCGGTTCGGACCGGCACATGTCATCACCCGTGATCCGTTGCAGTCCGTCGAACGCGCGTTCGAGGTTTCCGCCGAGACATCGACGGTCATCGAGTGTACCCCGCCGACGACTGCCCTGTCGCGACCGACACCGCTTCGTTCGACGGCGTCGGCGTTCGGCTCGACTATCCAGACCCAGGAGGGCGGGCAGGGAACGGCGTTTCACTCCGTACGCGAATACCGGCGAGGCGACCCACTCAATCGCGTCGACTGGAACCGCCACGCCCGCTCTGGGGAACTCGCCACCCTCGAGTTCCACGAAGAACGGGCGACCCGCGTGGTCCTGCTGGTGGACGCTCGTCGTCCAGTCTACACCGCGGCGGATGCGGCGGGCCCACACGCGGTCGAGCGATCGGTGGAGGCGGCTGGCCGCATCGCCAGCGACCTCCTCGCCGCGGGCAACCTGGTCGGGGTGGCCGCCATTGGCCCCTTACTCCGTGAGGACTCGCCCGGGGATGCCCTCGAGGACTGCTGGCTCGAGCCGGGATCGGGGCATGCCCACCGCCGTCGGCTTCAGGACCTGCTGGTCTCACACCCGCAGTTGTCGACGACGATGCCTTCGACTGGCGTTCAGTGGATGGCTCAGTTGCGAAGCCACCGCAAACGGCTGTCGTCGGACGCGCAGGTAATTCTGTTCACGCCCCTGACCGACGACGTCGGCGTCGAGATGGCGAGACGACTCGAGGCCTACGGCCACGCGGTGACCGTCGTCAGTCCCGATCCGACGACGGACGCGACGACCAGCCAGCAACTCGCTCGGATCGTTAGACGAATCCGTCGGTTCGACCTCCAGCGGGCTGGAATTCCGGTTATCGACTGGGAGGACGGAGCATCGATCGACGGAACGCTCTCTCGAGCCGCGGGCGGAGGGGTGACCGGATGAGCGACGCGTGGTGGCGGCTTCGGGCATACGAACTCCCGACTCGCCTCTCGAGTTGGGTGGCAGTCGCTGGGGCGACCGGTGGGGCCCTGCTCGCGGGAATCGGTGAACCCGCGGCTGTGCTCATCGCTATGACCGGTGGGGCGTTGCTCGCGTTCGCCCTCTGTCGACGCTGGCGCACCGGGGTCGATCTGGGATCGCTCATCATCTTCGGGGCGCTCCTCTACGGTGGCGTGGGGACGACCATGGTGGTGACGCTGGTGGGCACCGTACTGGTGGTCATTGCCTGGGATCAGGCACAGACGGCAATCGACCTGGCGGCGCACTTCGGCACCGACCCGAACGCACGCCGCCTCGAGGCAACCCGGCTGATCGTGAGTGGGACGGTCGGTGTCGGCTCGGCGACCCTCGGCTCGGTGATCTACCTGATCGCTCGCGGCGGGGCCTCGAACACCACACTCGCGGCGATGGTCATTGCCGTATTCTTTGCCATGGCCGTCATCGCGGTCGGACTTCGTGGGGGCGGTGAGGAACGCCGCCCGCTTCCGCCCCAGTAGGCTGCCTCGCTGGTGCCCGATCACATCGGGAACCACCGACTGCTCCCCGCTGATACGGTTTTTGCACCCATTCACCGGTGGGTGCCCGTCTCGGGTCCGCACTTACCGAGAAGAGACGACTGTCCCGCATCACTCGACTATCAGTTTCGCGTCCGCTCCAATGGGAACCGATCGATGTGTGCGACCGTCGGTCGCCCGATACCCTCCCTCGAACCGGGTAAAATCGGGGCCGCGCCTTTCGTTGCGCTTAAGTACCGTCCCCGGGAATAAGCGGTTGCACTACGATGTAGGGGATCGGCCCCGAGTCCACGAGGGCGACGATAACAGACACAGATAGGGTGTCGTGGTAGCCAAGCGGCCCAAGGCGCATGGTTGCTAACCATGTGGCGTCAAGCCTCCGGGGTTCGAATCCCCGCCACGACGTCGATGAGTCGGCTGGCGAACTCCGAACGGAGCCACTCGCTGCCGGCATCGAATCGCACACCGCTGTACCCACAGCACACCCCAGACCGCAGACACCAGATCACACATGAGTGAGGAAGAACCTCAAGAACAGGAGGAAGACGAGCTACAATACTTCGTCCGCATCGGGCAAACGGACCTCGATGGGACGAAGTCCGTCGAGCGCTCGCTCTCGGAGATGAACGGGATCGGTCGACGAACCGCCCGCATCATCGCCCAGAAAGCCGACGTCGACCGCACGGCGACGTTTGGCGCGCTCGAGGAGTCGGCGATCGACCAGGTCGTCGAAATCGTCGAAAACTACGCCGAGGAAGTCCCTGACTGGCTCAACAACCGTCAGAAGGACTTCTACACCGGCGAAACCTCCCACGAAATCGGTAACGACCTCCAGTTGACCCGTCAACACGACATCAACCGGATGAAAATGATCGACTCCTACAAGGGCGTCCGCCACAAGCGTGGCCAGAAGGTTCGTGGCCAGCGAACGAAGTCCACCGGCCGGACCGAGGGCACGATCGGCGTCAACGTCGAGGAGATCCGCGAAGAACAGGCCGAAGAAGCCGCGGCGGAGGATGACGAATAATGCCACTGGGTTCGAACACCAAACAGTACGAGACGCCGAATCACCCCTACCAGGGTGAGCGCATCTCGAACGAACACGGCCTGCTGGATCGCTACGGCCTGAAGAACAAGGAGGAACTCTGGCGCGCCCAGTCCGAACTCCGATCCTACCGACGCGAGGCGCGAGACCTGCTGGCCCAGCCACAGGACGACCCCGCCGTCATCCGCCGGAGCGAGGAGTTCCTCGGCCGGCTCAAACGCGTGGGCATCCTCGGCGAGGGCGACGAACTCGGTACCGTCCTGAGCCTCGAGGTCGAGGACGTCCTCGAGCGCCGTCTCCAGACGGTGGCCTACCGCAATGGACTGGCCCAGACGCCACAGCAGGCGCGGCAGTTCATCGTCCACGGCCACATCGTCCTCGGCGAGCAGCGCCAGCGGATTCCGTCGTACGTCGTCGACGTCGACGAGGAGGACCTGGTCGCGTTCGACGAGCACAGCCCGCTGGCAGACGAACTCCACCCGGAACGAGCGGAGGGACAATAACATGGCAGACGACGACAAGTGGGGCATCGCCCACGTGCACGCATCGTTTAACAACACCATCATGACCGTGACCGACCTCACGGGTGCCGAGACCATCGTCAAATCCTCCGGTGGGACGGCCGTCAAGCAGAACCGCGACGAGGCCTCGCCCTACGCCGCGATGCAGATGGCCGAGTCCGTCGCCGAGGAGATCAAGGCGGCCGGCATCACCGGCCTCCACGTCCGCGTTCGCGGACCCGGCGGGAACTTACAGAAGTCCCCCGGACCCGGTGCCCAGGCGACCATTCGCGCACTCGCTCGCTCGGGTCTCGAAATCGGTCGGATCGAGGACGTCACGCCGATCCCACACGACGGATCGCGCGCGCCAAAAGGCAAGGGCGGCTTCTAGATCATGACCGAACAGTACGAGGTCGAATTCGTCGAACGCGACGACCGAAGCGCTCGGTTTCTCGTCCGCGGCGTGACGCCTGCGTTCGCCAACGGGGTTCGCCGCGCGATGATCGCGGACGTGCCAACGATGGCGATCGACGAGGTCCGCTTCATCGAGAACTCCTCGGTGATGTTCGACGAGCAACTCGCGCTTCGATTGGGGCTCGTCCCGCTGACGACGCCACCAGTCGGCGAGTTCGACGACGAGGACGTCGTGACGCTCTCGATCGACGTCACGGGACCCGGCACCGCCTACTCCGGCGACCTGGTCTCGAGCGACGGCCTCGTCGAGCCTGCCGACCAGAACGTGCCGATCATCAATCTCAAAGACGGCCAGCGACTCGAGGCCGAAGCCGACGCCCGCCTCGGTCGCGGGAAAGACCACGCCAAACACCAGGGCGGGGTCTCCGTCGGCTACCGGCACCTCCAGCGCGTCGAGGTCGGTGACGAGTTGGCCGAATTCGACGACCGCGAAACGCAGATCGTTCGCGGCGTGATCGAGGACGACGGGGAGTTGCTCCCCACGACCGAGTTCGATCACGACCTCGCCACGCGCTATCCGGACCACGAGGTCCACGTCGAGGACGTTCCCGGCGCGTTCGTCTTCCACGTCGAGACTGATGGCTCCTTCGCCGTCGAGGACCTCGTGACCCGCGCCGTCGAGACGCTCGACGCGCGTGCGGCCGCCCTCGAGGACGCCGTCGCACTGTAGCATCGCTTTCACCCGAATCACAACCAATCACAATGACCCATCGCCTCACCCACCCACGCCGGCCCACGACGCAGGCCCCCGATGTCGCGAGCGACGTAAGCGGGAGCCACGGGGCTGGCAAAATCGAAAGGGGTTTTACGGGGCGACGGGTACGGAGAAGTGCGAGCAGGGATAGCCAAGTCTGGCCAACGGCGCAGCGTTCAGGGCGCTGTCTCGTAGGAGTCCGCAGGTTCAAATCCTGCTCCCTGCATTTTTCGGCTCGACCCAACGGAAGAGCCGTGAAAATGGACCGGGCAGATTCGAGCCACGGGAGGCCGACCGTCTCCCGGCGGTTCAAATCCTGCTCCCTGCATCACTTCTCCGATCCGACGCAGTCGTCTTTTCGAGTCACCACACCGGCTCGAGACCACTGCGTCACCACTGCTGTCCAGACTCCATCTGGAGGAAACCAATGAGTACGAAAACCAATCCGAGACTCACCGATCTCATCGCCGAGTTGAAGTCGACGTCCCGACAGCGGGACGCCGCCGTCTGGCGAGATATCGCGGATCGTCTCGAGAAGCCCCGCCGCAACCACGCGGAAGTCAACCTGGGGCGGATCGAGCGGTACGCCCGTGAGGAAGAGACCGTCGTCGTTCCCGGCAAGGTGCTGGGTTCCGGCGCACTGCAAAAGAACGTCACCGTCGCTGCCGTCGACTTTTCGTCGTCGGCCGAGACCAAGATCGAACAGGTCGGCGACCCGGTTCCCCTCGAGCAATTGCTCGAGGAGAACCCCGAGGGTTCGAACGTCCGGGTGATCGCCTGATGTCCGTCGCCGAATACGACGCCGACGTCGTCGTCGAGGCCCGCGACTGCATCATGGGTCGCGTCGCCAGTGAGGTCGCCCAGCGCGCCCTCGCTGGCGAGGCCGTCGCCGTGGTCAACGCCGAAGACGCCGTCATCACCGGCGACAAGAACGACATCTTCGAGACCTACCGGACCCGCATCGGGCTCGGCTCCGACAAGGGGCCGATGTACCCGCGCCGTCCGGACGCCCTCCTCAAACGTTCGGTCCGGGGCATGCTGCCGTACAAGAAACCCCGTGGCCGCGAGGCACTCTCGAACGTTCGCGTCTATGTGGGCAACCCCTACGAAGGCGACGACGACTACGAGGCCGAAGTGCTCGAGGGCACGTCGCTCGATCGACTGTCGAACATCCGCTTCGTCCACTTACACGAAGTCTCCGAACAGCTAGGTGCTACCCCGACATGGTAACGAACACGAGTGGAAAGAAGAAGACGGCCGTCGCCCGCGTCACCGTACGCGAGGGCGAGGGTCGCGTGCGCATCAACTCCCAGCCAGTCGAGCTGGTCGAACCAGCGAGTTCGCGACTGAAGATGCTCGAGCCGTTCCGCATCGCGGGCGATGAACTCCGCGACGGCATCGACGTCGAGGTCCACGTCGAGGGTGGCGGCGTCAGCGGCCAGGCAAACGCCGTCCGCACCGCCATCGCACGCGGGATCGTCCAGCATACGAACGACGCGGAACTCCGGGACGCCTACATGGAGTTCGATCGCTCGCTGCTGGTCAACGACGTTCGCCAGTCCGAACCAAAGAAGTGGGGTGGACCCGGTGCCCGGGCCCGCTACCAGAAATCCTACCGCTGAGGTGGTCAAGATATGATGGTACCGGTCCGGTGTTTCACGTGCGGTAACGTCGTCGGCGAGCACTGGGAGGAGTTCGACGAGCGCGCAAACGAGGGCGACGAGGACCCAGAGGCGGTCCTCGATGAACTCGGTGTCGACCGCTTTTGCTGTCGACGCATGCTCGTCAGTCACACCGACCTCGTCGATGTCGTCTCACCCTACCAGTAACATGCAAGAACAACGCCACAATCGATACGAGAAGGCACGCATCCTGGGCGCTCGAGCGCTGCAGGTGTCCTACGGGGCGCCAGTCCTGATCGACACCGAGCAACACGAGCCGATCCTGGTCGCCGCCGAGGAGTACGACGCCGGGGTCTTGCCCTTCACGGTGCATCGGGGATCGAAATGACGCGTATCACCGACATTCGGCTGCGTGAGGTCCTCGACTCCCGTGGGAACCCCACGGTCGAAGCGGACGTTCTCACCGAGAGCGGTGGGTTCGGCCGCGCCGCCGCACCCTCGGGGGCGAGCACGGGCGAGTTCGAGGCGATCGAACGATCGGCAGGCGAGGCCATCGCTGCCGCTCGTGAACACGCCGTCCCGCGACTGGTCGGCGAGGCCTTCGCCGGCAACCAGCGCGAGGTCGATGGAATCCTGCGAGCCGCAGACGGCACCGACGACTTCTCCGAGATCGGCGCCAACAGCGCGGTCGCCATCTCGATGGCCGCCGCGAAGGCGGGTGCGGACGTGCTGGGCGCACCGCTGTTCCAGCACCTCGGTGGGGCGTTCCGCGGCGAGAACTTCCCGGTTCCCCTGGGGAACGTCATCGGGGGCGGTGAACACGCCGCCGACGCGACGGACATCCAGGAGTTCCTCGCTGCCCCGGTTGGCGCGCCGAGCATCGCCGACGCGGTGTTCGCGAACGCGGCCGTCCACGCCGAGGTCTCCGACCTGCTTCACGAGCGGGACGTCCCCGCCGGCAAGGGTGACGAAGGAGCCTGGGCGCCGTCGGTCGACGACAGCGAGGCCTTCGAGATCGTCGAGGAAGCCGTTTCGACGGTCGAGGACGAGGTCGGCTTCGAGATCGGCTTCGGACTCGACGTCGCCGCCGCGGAGATGTATGACGAGGCGGAAGGCGGCTACGTCTACAGCGACACCGTCCGGGATACTGACGAGCAGATCGACTACATCGCCGACCTGGTCGAGGAGTACGACCTCGTCTACGTCGAGGACCCCCTCGACGAGAACGACTACGAGGGCTTTGCCGACCTCACAGAGGAGGTCGGCGACCGGACGCTGGTGTGCGGTGACGACCTGTTCGTCACCAACACCGAGCGCCTCGCCGAGGGGATCGAACTCGGTGCGGCCAACAGCATTCTGATCAAGCCGAACCAGATCGGGACGCTGACCGACGCCTTCGACGCGATCGAACTCGCTCGGGAACATGGCTACGAGTCGATCGTCTCCCATCGTTCGGGCGAAACCGAGGATACGACCATCGCACACCTCGCCGTGGCAACCGACGTCCCGTTCATCAAGACGGGCGCGGTCGGTGGCGAGCGCACCGCCAAGCTCAACGAGCTCATCCGCATCGCGGACGACGCAACATGAACCATGACTGAGGACAACGCAAACGCACAACAGGAGGGGCTCGACGCCGCCGAGGCGGAGATCGACGAGGAGCCGGCCGAAGGGGCCGGACCCGCCGCCGAACCCGCCGACGAGGAGGCTGTCGAACCCGCAGACGAAACGCCCGACGCGACCGAGGCTGACGAGGCCGCGGCCGCGGACGAACCAGCCGGCCCGACGCTCGACGACGACGTCATGAGCGACGAGGAGGCCGACCTGCTGATCCCCGTCGAGGACTACCTCGGCGCCGGTGTCCACATCGGCACCCAGCAAAAGACCAAGGACATGGAGCGGTTCATCCACCGCGTCCGTACCGACGGTCTCTACGTGCTCGACGTCTCGAAGACGGACAGCCGCATCCGCACGGCCGCGGACTTCCTGGCGAACTACGCGCCAGAGCAGATTCTCGTCACCTCGAGCCGCCAGTACGGTCGGTTCCCGGCCGAGAAGTTCGCCGAGGCGGTGGGCGCGCGTGCCCGCACCGGGCGATTCATCCCGGGGACGCTGACGAACCCCAAGTACGACGGCTACATCGAGCCGGACGTTGTGGTCGTCACGGACCCGATCGGTGACGCCCAGGCGGTCAAAGAGGCCATCACGGTTGGCATTCCCGTCATCGCGATGTGTGACTCGAACAACCAGACGAGCAACGTCGACCTCGTCGTGCCGACGAACAACAAGGGTCGGAAGGCCCTGTCGGTCGTCTACTGGCTGCTCGCGAACGAGACGCTCGATCGCCGTGGCGCGGAGCCAAGCTACGCACTCGACGATTTCGAGAGCCTCGTCTGAGCCGGTTGGATTTTGCGCTTTCGTCGGTCATCGTCCTCGAGCGACGGCAGTGGGCTGGCTCGGATGGTTTGGACGATTGGTATGGATCTCGGTGCTACTGCGTCGGCGACCCAATCGAGCGTGAAGCGGGCTATCAGCGCTGACTCGATCCGAACCGCCCCGTTACATGTGCTCTTCCTCGAGGACCCACCCCAGCGCCCGCTTGTAGTAGGTGAACATCTCACGGACGCCCTCGTGGCGCATGTCCTCGCTCTCTAAGTGCTCGGCCAGGAACTCGTATTGCTCGCGGATTTCGGCTTCCTCTCGCATATCTGGGAGTGGGGGTGCCAGGGGCAAAAGCGGTCGGCCTCGGCTCACTCGTGCTCGAGCTTTCGAACGGTGAGCGGCTGTCGAGACTCGAGGACACACTCGAAGCGCGGATGCTCGAGGAAGTGCCACAGCAGGAGGTGCCGGCGGCTGCCGGTCACCCCCTGGACCCGTTGTTCGACGTCAGCCGCGGTCATTTCCGATGGGAGATCCCGGTAGCGGCTCTCGAGCGCTTCGAAGGAGTCGAACACTTTTCGATGGCCGCTCGAGGATCCCTCGCGCCGTGCGACGACGTACCGACCATCGGGCCGGCGAGTGCCAGTTGAGTGGGCGAACTCCCTGCATCCGGCGAGGGCAGTCCCGAGTCGCTCGCGTAGCTGTGTGGCCTGTTCGGTTGTCAGCGAATAGCTGTCGGCACCGAACTCGAGGACGACAGCCTCGCCTTCGGTATCAACGGTTGGGTCGTCACTGTCGACAAATTTCTCGATCAGGAGCGGGGGTACTCCGTTCCATCGTCGAGACCTGATCGACCCACCAGTAAAGCTGTATTGGTGGTGTGTGTTGGCGTGCCATCGCCCATACCGGGTCGACCCGCCAGGGTCGTGGGTACAAGCCGGTTAATATGTTAGGTAGACAATACTAAAGCGCGTGTGGTCCGAATCGTGACCATGGCAACAACCGAACCCACCCTGACCCGTCGACAGCTGACTGGTGCAATTGTCGTCGGAACGATCGCGTTGAGTGGCTGCCTCGGGGACGGCGACACGGACGACGACGACGATGAGATAACCGTCGACGACCAGCCCGACGACGCTGCCGCCCGGTTCGTCACTCCTGAAGACGGTGATACGGTCAGCTCGCCCGTCGAGATGGAATTCGAGGCCGAGGGCGTGGACCTCGCCCCGGCGGGCGAGGCGGTCGTCGGTGAGGGGCACGTACACGTCCTGATCGACCGCGAGTGCTTCGAGACGGGCGAAACGATTCCCGGACCCGGGGAAGCACAAGAGGAGGAGGGCATCTATCACTACGGAGACGGCCAATCCGAGGGGGAGATCGAACTCGAGCCCGGGGAGTACGACCTCTGTTTGCAGTTGGCCGATGGCCCCCACCGCGCCTTTGGTGAGACCGACGAAATCACGATTACCGTCGAGGAGTGAGTCGGTTTCCTGTCGTCGTTTCCCGGTGATTGCCGATTCGGGAGGGGGAACCACCGGTGGACCGTTCCAACAGACCGCCTGAGCGGAATTCGTGTCACCTTGCCCCGACGAGTGCCCACAACGGGGTCGTGAATCCGCGGATGGTGAGGTCAGCGATCCGTACCAGGGGCTCGGGGATCGGGCCTGGATTGGTGTGACTCCGGGTGGGCGCACCCGAAACAGTTAAGCTGTGTTATGTTATCACAATAGCTATGAATTGTCACTCCTGTGGGGAGGAACTGGACCCGGATAGCGCGTTCTGTAGCGGGTGCGGGACAGCGATACTCGAGGACGATGCGTCGATGGATGTTAGCCGGTCCCATGACGACCCGACGATGGCGGGGATGGAAACGAACAGCGAAACCCAAGTCGTTGGCGGCCTCGACGAGAACGTCGCGGGGACGCTGTGTTACCTCTTCGGGTTCCTAACCGGCCTCGTCTTCTTCCTGCTCGAGGAGCGAAACGAGTTCGTCCGGTTTCACGCCGCCCAGAGCATGCTCGTCTTCGGGGGCCTGGCGGTACTCAGCATCGTCTTCAGCGTGATCGCCATCTTCCTCGACCTGATTCCAGTGGTGGGCTGGCTGTTCGCCGCCGGCTTTGGTCTCGTGACGGCGCTGTTCTGGCTCGTCGCCGGCCCACTGGCGTTGATCCTGTGGCTGGTGTTGATGCTGAAGGCGTACAAGGGCGAGCGGTTCGAACTCCCAGTCGTGGGGTCGAAGGCGAAGGATCTCGTCTGACCGCCATCACTCACCGCCCGCTGGGGGGACGTGTTCCTCGAGGAACGCCACAATGCGCTCGAACTGCTCGATCCGATTCTCGCGTTTGGTCGTGTGGTGGCCCTCGTCCTCGAAGATACAGGTTTCGACCGGAACGCCCTGTTCGGCGACGGCGTCGGCGATCTGGCGAGCCTCCGCCACTGGCACCCGCGGATCGTTTGCGCCGTGTTGAACGAACAGGGGGCACTCGATCCGTTCGACGTCGTGGATCGGGCTGATCGACTCGAGGAACGCCCGATCGTCCTCGAGAGACCCGTACTCGGCTTCCCGGTGGGACCGACGGTACTCGCCCGTGTTCTCGAGGAAGGTGACCCAGTTGGCGATGCCGACGAAGTCGACGGCGGCGGCCCACAGATCGGGGTACTCGGTGATACAGGCCAGGACCATGAAGCCGCCGTAGGAGCGCCCGTAACAGACGATTTTCTCGCTGTCGATGGCCGGGTGAGCCTCGAGCCAGTCGACGCCCGCCGCGACGTCACGGACCGAGTCCATGCGCTTTTCGACGTCGTCGAGGGCGGCGTATTCGGCTCCGTACCCCGCGGACCCCCGCACGTTCGGCTCGAAGATCGCGTAACCCTGCTCGAGGAGGTACTGACGGATCGGTCGGTTGCGCCAGGAGGGGCGACGCTGGGAGTGGGGACCGCCGTGGATGTCGACGATCACCGGGACCGGTTCTTCGTTTTCAGCGTCACTCGGGGGAAGAGTGACGTACGCCGGGATCTCCCGTCCATCGAACGTTTCGTACCGGATCAGGTCGGGAACGTGGTAGCGCTCGAGGGGAACCCCACCGGGCGAGGGAACGGTCCAGCGCTCGAGTGCCTCCACGCCCAGTTGGCCGTCGCTCGACTGTGTGTCCTCACTCGACGGTGTCTCAGTGTTCGAGCCGTGGGCCCCACCCTCCCTCGAGGACGGATCGAACGGCCCCAACTCGAGCGTGTAGATGGAGTAGTTCAGGTTCGTCGCGGAGACGGTCATGACGGCCCGCCGACCGTCCGCGCCAATCGTCAGGTCCTGGACGACACCGGAGGGCGTCTCGACCGGCCAAATCGTGGCCGTTTCCGGGTCGACCAGACTCCCTGCCAGCAGGACCGAATAGCCATCGACGTTTCTGGTGAGACACAGCCGGCCGGTTTCGGCATCGAGGGCGAGTCCATCGACGCTCCAGTCCGCCAGGCTGGCGCGTGAACCGGGATCGGGGTTGTCGCCGCGTCGCTCGATTTCGACCGGCTCGAGCGCGCCCGAGGCCACCTCGATCCGCACGAGCTCGAGGGTGTCGCTCCGGGCGTCACTACAGCAGTAGACCCCATCGCCGTCCGGGCCGATCGTCGGATGCCGATAGCGAACGTGGCCGTCGTGTGGCGTCAGGTGGGTGGCGTCGCCGGTGGCGACGTCGACCGCGAACAGGTCCTCGTCGGAACTGGCGTGTGACTCACCCGCGAGCAGGGTCGCCCCGTCAGGGCTCCAGCCGGCGACGAAGAGTCGGCCGCCATCTTCGCGCCGGCTCACGTCCTGGCCAGTCGCAACGAGTGTCGGCTCCGCGTCGGCTCCACCCTCGAGGTCCTGTACGTACAGGTCGAAAACGGCCGTGTCGCGACGGTTGGCGGCGAACGCGACTTGCGTGCCATCGGGGCTGAAGCCGCCCCAGGCGTGGATGGCGTCCGGGCGGTCGGTCAACTGGTCGACCTCGCGGGTCGCTGGATCGATCGTGAACAGCTGGTCTCGCTCGTTTGCGCCAGCGTCCATGCCGAAGGCGAGGCGATCGCCCGCTGGGGACCACTCGACGAAGGAGACGCGCTCGTCCCCGAACGTCTGTTGGGTTGGCCACGCACCTGGTTCCTCGAGCGACCAGCACTGCATCGTCCCCGTGGTGTCGCTGCGAAAGGCGAGTCGTCCGTCAGGGGCGAGGCTGGGTCCCTTGGTGGCTCTGGCGTGGAGATACGTCGCAACGTCCGGTGGCATGTCGGAGTGCGTGCACTCGAGTCAATTGAACCTATGGGTACCCCACCCATTCGTCGCCTGCAGGCCGCAGGGACACCCGTCGTTGCGTGTCGATCGTCGGATCGGGCTGTGGACGGTGGTCTCGCCTGCCGGTTCCCGATACCATTAGGGCCCATCGACACTTACGTGGGGGCATGACACTCGATTTGACCAAGACGATCGCGGCGTTCGTGGCCGTGGTTGCCGTCGGCGTTGGAACGCTGTTCGTTCTGCCAGCAGTGACGCCGATGGCACCGATGACGACTCAGACGATCATGATGATGGTGCTGCCCTCGATGGCGCTTTTCGGCGTGGTTATGCTCGCCATCGGCGTCAAACACGGCGAGCACCGAGCGACGCGGTGATCGCGTAGCGAGTTCAAATCGACGGGCCTGCTCGAGCCCGTGGTGACCGGCTAGCGATCCGTGGTCGAAGCGGCTTCCCTGGGCCGGCAGGTCACTCCTGTCGGCGGCGCGAACGACTGCTCCGAGCCGGCAGGTTAGTCCTGTCAGTTATTGCCGTGGTTCATATCCGAACTCGAGACTGCTGCCGGAATACGGAGTAGCCCGGCCATTTCCAAATACGGTATGTATAGACGTTCAGGTGCCAAAAATCAGCGATACTGTTTTTGTAGCTATACGATTCGATTGTTGTAGTTTCGTCCGGAAATTTGTGAGGGAGCACCTACATGTACCCGAGGTCACGCAGGCGCGCCATCAGGTCCTCTTTGTCCTGGGCGCGACCCGCACGCTCGGTCGTTCCCTCGAGGTCCTGCAACCAGGCGGGCTCGTTTTCGGTCTTTTCGGTGCTGATTTCGCTCCCCAGTGAGCGGAACCCCTCCCAGTATTTTGGGGAGACGGGGGTGTCGAAGGGCTCGAGGCCCTCGGGCAGGTCCTCGGCGCTCTCGGGGACGTAGCCGTCGTCAGGGAACGCCTCGACCGTATCGGGGACGACGAAGTTCCAGAACGCCTCCCAGACGGCAGCCTCCTCGAAGTGCAAAATCGGCTGGACGCGGTCGTGTGGCGGGTAGATCTCGGGGTCGTGACGCGGCGAGAAGAACGTCTCGTCGGCGCGGGCCTCCTGTTCGTCCCAGCGGACGCCCGAGATGACGCCGTCGACGTCGTGGGCCTCGAGGGCATCGTTGAGGGCGACGGTCTTGAGCAGGTGATTGCCGGCGTAGGTGTCGAGTAAGAACGGGAACGTGTCCTCCTCGTACTCGAGGATGTGCTCGACGTGGTGGCGGTTGTGTTCGGAGAGGTCCGCGACGGGAATGTCGTCGCCGGGGGTGAGGTCGTTCGCCTCGACGTACTCGCCGATGTCGTCGTTGCGGGCGTAGATGACCTCGAGATCCCACTGTTCGGCCCAGTGGTCGACGAAGTCGTGGATCTCCGCGAAGTGCTGGTAGTGATCGATGAAGATGGCGGGCGGAACCTCGAGGTCGAAGCGGTCGGCGACCTCCTTGACGAAGTAGAGCACGAGCGTGGAGTCCTTCCCGCCGGTCCACATCACGGCGGGGTTCTCGTACTGCTCGAGGCCCTGTCGCGTGACCTCGATGGCCTTCTCGATCTTGTCGTGGATGTGCGGGTAGTCTTCGGGCGATTCGTCGGTGCCGTCGTCGTAGTCGACGTCGACCTGATCGAAGGGGGCTGTTGCCATGGTGTAATGAGATATAATTACGAGCCATATATCCCTTGTGCCAGCGGACACCGCTGTCGGTACCCTCCCGTGGTGACGTGTGACGAAGGCTCGAGGCGGATCAACCACCACGTCGTCGCCAGTCGGGCACCCGTTACTCGTCCTCGAGGACCTCCTCGGGAACGACGACTACCGGCCGACTCGCGGTTCTCACCACGCGGTCGGCCGTCGAGCCGAGCAATCGGTCCGCGATCCGCGACTGGCCCGAGCGGCCGACGACGACGAAATCGACGTCGTGGTCGTCGCCATATGCCAGGATCTCCGCTGCGGGTCGCCCGCGCCGGACGGCCCCGGTCATGTCGACGACGTGGTCGTCGTGAGCCGCGACGATCTCCTCGACGACGCGCTCTTTGCCCGCCTCGAGCTCGCTCACGGTGTCGACGTCGAAGGTCATCGGCGAGCCGACGGTGTCGACGACCGCGAGGACGTGTACCGTCGCCCCGGTCCCTTCGGCGATCGTCATCGCTCGCTCGAGTGCCCGCCCCGCCACCTCGCTGCCATCTGTCGCAACGAGGATCGAGCCGATCGATGTGCCCACCCGACTGGCCTGATCGCCGTCACCGCCTGTGTCCTCGGTCATGCTCTCGATTGGGTGGGCCCGGGGCATAACCTTTGGTTTCGATCACCGGTTCGACCCGGCCCGGGCGAACCACTAATTGGCAGCCCCGAATTGGTCGTGGTATGGAACGCGTTCGCATCGATAGCCTCGAGGCCACGACCCTTCCAGCGGCCACTCGGCGCAACCTCGCCGCTGCCCTCGAGGCAACGGACGTTGCGCTCCAGCACTACCAGATTCCGCCAGGTGGTTCCTTGCCCGGTGGTCTCCACGCACACGCCGACCAGGCGGAACTGTTCGTCGTCCTCGAGGGGACGGCGACGTTCGAGACGATCGACGGTGTGGTGTCCGTCGAGGCCGGCGAGGCGATCCGCTTTGGGCCCGGAACATTCCAGTCCGGCCTGAATGAGGATGACCGACCACTGACGCTGTTGGCACTGGGTGCGCCGCCGAACTCGACGGACGTGCGGCTCCCGACAGCGTGTCCCGACTGTGGTTTCGAGCCGATTCGTCTCGAGACCGACGAAGGGGCGCGCTTCAGCTGTCCGGACTGTGCGGCCGTGTTTCGTCCCGAACCCTGCCCGTCGTGTGACCACCCAGTCCTGGAATTCACGCTCGAGGGTGTCAGTCCGGACGTTCATCCGGTCGTCGAGTGCGGTGGGTGTGGCGTTACGTATGAACGGCCTCCACTGACGCCACGCCGGGCTTCTCGACAGTCGAAGGGGAGTGCTGACGACGACGCGTAATGTCGGGATGTGAACCGGTACGTTCCTGTATCTCGAACGACGACACACCGTATGCGCGTCCGCCTGGCCCAAGCGACCGCTGGAGGAACGGAATGCCAACGAAAGTAGCCAGATTGCTCGAGGAGCGCGAACTCGAGGAGCTCGGGGCGGAACTCGAACGACGATGGCTCGGCGAGGGTGTCGAGCGAGAGAGCCTCCGGGACCTGGCGCGTCGGTTCAACGTCCGCCTGCTTCGCGACCACATGCGTGAGTCCGGATTGGCGCCGCTCGAGGGCGAAGCGGCGAACACGTACCGGCTCCTGACCGACGACGAGGTCAGTGCCGGGATGCGGGTACAGGCCGAACGCGAACTCGAGCGGGCCGGGATCGACGTCTCGGAGCTTCGGACTGACTTCGTCTCCCACCAGGCGATACACACGTACCTCCGGAGCGAACGCGATCTCGAGGGGCCGGATTCGGGGACAACCGATGAAGACCGTCTTCAGCGTGACGGTGCGGCTGTACAGCGCCTCTCGAATCGCTTGATCGCGGTCGCAGAGGACACGATCGATCGACATCAGCAGGCGGGGACGCTCGCTGATACCACCACGTCGGTGCTGGTGGACGTGACCGTCCTCTGTGAGGAGTGCGGTCAACAGTACGATATCGGACCCTATCTTCAGACCGGAGGCTGTGATTGTGCCGAGTGATACGGTTTACTGTCGTCTCTTACCGGTGATTGCCCATACCGGGTCGGCAATCACCGGTAAACAGTTACAGCAATCCGTATGAGAGGGTTTCGTAACGTCACTTCCTGGAAAGTGTCCACGGCGGTTCGGCGATCACGGGTACATCGGTACCGCAGCCCGTGGGAGGGTTCGACGGGACAGCGATGACCGTACGGGGTTGGTGACCAGCGACAATCAGGGGCTGGTGTCGGCTGTATCCTGCAATTTCGACGACAGGGCCGCCCACAGGGGTGAGTCATCGGTCAATGACGCCGCAGTTGGGTCTCTCGAGAGGGTGGCGACACTTGCCGTCGATATAAGTACTCCGTTCACCAATGGATGGCCAATGAGTTCAAGCGATGTATCCGAACGACCACGCGTTCGAGTCGAGAACATCGGCGGGATCGACTCGACGACGGTCGAACTTTCGACTGACGTCAACGTCCTCACTGGCAAAAACGCGACCAACCGAACGTCGTTTCTTCGCTCGATCATGGCGGCACTCGGCAGCGAGAACGCCTCGCTGAAGGCCGATGCAGACAGCGGGTTCGTGCGACTGACGATCGGCGGGGAGACCTACGAGCGTCGATTCGAACGCCGGAACGGGACGGTCGTCACCACCGGAGACCCCTATTTAGAGGACCCGACACTCGCCAATCTCTTCGCGTTTTTGCTCGAATCGAACGAAGCTCGGCAGGCCGTCAGACAGGGACGGGATCTGCGCGAGATCATCATGCGGCCGGTCGATCTCGATGCGATCGAGGCCGAGATCGAACAGGCCGAGGCTCAAAAGCGCCAACTCGACGAGGAAATCGAGCGACTCACTGAGACGAAATCCCGCCTCCCGGAACTCGAGGGCCAACGACAGTCAGTACAGGAGGAGTTGGCGGCCACCAGAGCCGATCTCGAAGATGAGCGTGCGGCGCTCGATGAAACGCGGGCAGCGGCTTCCGATGACGATGATGGGGAGCTGGAAGCAGCTGTAGACGAGTTACAGCGGGTCCGAACGGAACTCGAGAACGTGCGATTCACGCGGGAAACCGAAACCGAGAGCATCCAGCGACTCGAATCGGAACTGGCCGATGCTCGCGATGCGCTGTCGGACCTCCCGGACTCGCTGGCGACCGATCCAGCTGCCATCGAGGCCGAACTGACTGAATTGCGCGAGCAGCGGTCGGCGCTCGAATCCGCCACGACCCAGCTCCAAAGCATTATTCAGTTCAACGAGGAGATGCTCGAGGGAACGAACCCCGAGATCACCTCGGCGCTCACCGCAGATGCTGGGTCGTCCGCTGGGGGCACCGGGCAATCGTCGCCCGGAGAGGCTGGCGAATCGGTGACCGATCGACTGCTCGAGGACGACACGTCGGTCGTCTGTTGGACGTGTGGATCGACCGTCGATGCCGCTCAGATCGAATCGACGATCGAGCGGTTGCGCTCGCTCAGACAGGAGAAACTCACCGAACGAAGCGACCTGCGAAGCCGTATCGACGATCGGAAGGGGACGCTTCGTGAGGCCAAAAACGTCCAATCGAAGCGTGAGCGCCTGCAATCCGATATCGATCGGACGACAACCGAACTCGAGGATCGCCGAGATCGACTCGAAGAACTCGACGACAGAGAGGACGAACTCCAGGCGCGGGTGAGCGACCTCGAGTCGAAAGTGAGCGACCTCGAAACGACGAGTGAGGACGAGACCCTCGATCAGCAAAAGCGGGTCACTGAACTCGAGTTCGAGGTCGAACGTCTCGAAGCCGAACTCGAGTCCGTCGAGTCCGAACTGTCGTCGGCCGAAGCCGACGTGGAAACGCTCGACGATCGCCGGGCAGAGCGAGCGGCGACAGCCGACCGATTGACCGACCTCCGAACGCGAATCGACCGGATCGAACGGGAGTCCGTGGAGGCGTTCAACCAGCACATGGCGTCAGTCCTGGATGTACTCGACTACGACAATCTCGCTCGTATCTGGATCGAGCAGACCGAAGAGACGGTGAGAGAGGGACGACGTCACGTGGAGCAGTCGACGTTCGAACTGCACATCGTGAGACAGACCGAGCGTGGAGAGACATATGAGGATATCGTCAGTCACCTCTCGGAAAGCGAGCGAGAAGTGACGGGACTGGTCTTTGCGCTCGCAGGCTACCTCGTTCACGACGTCCACGACTCTGTCCCATTCATGTTGCTCGACTCACTCGAGGCGATCGATTCGGATCGGATCGCTCGGTTGGTCGATTACTTCAACGAATATGCCGAGACGGTGGTGACGGCGCTGTTGCCTGAGGACGCGGCCGCACTGGATGAAGACTATACGCGCATCACGTCCATTTGATCGCCTGTCGTTTTTTACTCGGTCGACGGGTGGATCCCAACGCAGCCTCGATCGGTGCGTAATCGGCACTGGCAGAAAAGCAAGATACAATACACGTTCCCAGATAACACATATAAATTACACTATTGTGGGGATCTGAGAGCGGGGTTGGTCGGCGGTGTTAGATGGATGGTGACCGGGCAAAATTATGGAGGATTAACAATATATGCACAAATTTGAACGAAAAATATGGGTAATCTATTGAAAAGCCATACTTCTTATCGGCTTCGCTAACTCGAACGGCAATTTCCAAGTCAGGCACTTCGATAAAGGAAATCTGCAAGTTATAACAACAATATTACTATATACTGATTTTGATTGTCCGCAATTTCCATCGCACTCGACACGCAGTCACGCCCCTCGAGCACCGCCCACCCCGTGAGACAGGTGGGGATCGGCCTACAGTTTGAGAGTCGTGACCGCCACCGATATCGACCCCACGATGGCGAGCACCACGAACCCGGCGTCCAGCGATCCGTAGTCGCCGAGTAGCCCGATCAGCAGTGGGCTCGTTGCCCCGACAGTCATCCACCCTGCCTTCAGCGTTCCCAGCCCCGTCCCCTTCATGTCCTCCGGGAGGGCGTCGGCGATGTACGTCTGTGTGATGACTGCCGTGCCGTTCAGGAGGCTCAACACCAGCGTAAGGAGAATCAGGACGCCCAGAGTTTCGACGAACGGTAACAGCCAGAGTGCGATCGCGCTGATCGCCAGGACGACGAGGAGCGACCGACGTGACCCGACGCGATCCATTGCGCTCCCCGCGAGCGGTTGAACAACGAACGAGGCCGCGAAAAAGAGGCCGAACAGGGCGGAGGCCACCCCGGGGGTAACGCCCTTCGATTCGATGAGATAGAGTGGATAAAACCCCGAAAACCCCTGAAAGACGAACGAAAAGCAAATCTGTACGCCGACGATGGACGGGATACCGCCGGTGGTCATCCCGCGCTTGAGGTGCTCGAGGGTCTCGAGGGAGAGTCCGTCGAGGCTCGCTGTGGCAGGGGTAAGGCGACTCGGCACCGACAGAAAGAGTCCGATCGCGACCACGCCAAATGCGGGCACGAACAACAGAAAGCTGTATCGCCAGATCAACGCGCCTGCGACGAGCGTTGCCACCACCGGGAGAACGGCGTTGCCGGCGCTCCCGGCAGCCATCGTGATCCCGATCGCTGAACCCGCTCGCTCGTCGTAAATGCTGGTGAAGACGGTGAATCTGGTCGGCCCGAACAGTGCCGTCGCGAGACCGAACGTGATCGTTCCCAGAAACAGCATCCAGACCGACATCGACAGCGCAACGACGAGGACGGTGACGCCGGCGATGAGGGTGCTTGCCACGAGGATGCGACCCTCGCCGAGCCGGTCGCCGAGAATGCCGCCTGGGATGTGCCCGATGGCGTATGCTGCCCACAACAACGTGAGTAAGAGCCCGGTCGTGCCGAACCCGATCCCGAAGTCCGCACGAAAGAACGGGGCCAGTGCCGGATAGACCAGTCGAACGCCGATCGAGAGGAACCAGCCCAGACTGATCGAGACCAGGATCCAGCCGCGTCCGTCGCGCCACAGAACCGCCGCTTCTCGCCTGACGGCATCAGCGAGACGCACGGATCCGAACACGGTCTCGCACCTCCATTCGGTTGATGTCCCGCCTGGTTCGGCACCGAAGCAATCTCGGATCCATCCCAACGACCGCTACAGCATGTCTCACGTCGAGTGCTGGAGAGTCCGCAGCGCGGACGGCGACAGTACGTCGCTCAGAACGGCCGTCGTGTGTTCGCCAAGGTTCGGGATGTCCCGATTTTGCCGAGTCTCGAGTCCCGAAAACGATATCGGGGCCGTGACGAAAGTCATCGGGGTCTCGCCGACGGTCCGCTCTACGGTGTACGGTGCCTGTTCTAGGTGTTCGTCCTCGAAGACGTCGATTGTATCGTTGACCGGTGCCCCGGGAACGCCGTACTCGCGGAACCGGTTGAACCATACCTCGGTGGTGGTCGACTCGATGACCCCCTCGAGTAACTCGGCAAGCGTCGAACGATGCTCCAGGCGGGCTGCGTTCGTGGCGAACCGGGGATCCTCACGTAAATCCGGTCGGTCGATCGCCACACAGAGGCGGTCCCACGAGCGGTCGCTGCCAATCGCGAGTGCGAGCCAGCCGTCTTCGGCCTCGAAGAGGCGATATGGGGCCAATGAGGCGTGTTGACTTCCGTTTCGGGGGTAGGGTTCACCCGTCGCGAAAGTCCGACCCGCGCGTTCGGTAAGCCAGGAGACGAGGCCCCCGAACATGGGGACCTGTATGTGCTGCCCACCACACTCCTCCCGGACGCCGAGTGCAGTCGTGATGCCGATCACCGCGTACATGCCGGCACAGATGTCGCCGATCGGGAGTCCCGGCCTGACCGGGGGGCCGTCAGCTTCACCGGTGATGCTCATGCTCCCGCTGAGTGCCTGTACGACCATGTCGAAGGCGGGTAAGTCGCTGTAGGGGCCTTCGAGAAAGCCGGTGATCGAACAGTAGAGCAACTCCGGGTTGGTTTCGGCAAGGGCCTCATACCCCAGGCCCCACCGCTCCATCGTTCCGGGTTTGTAGTTCTCGATGAGGACGTCAGCGGTGTCGACGAGCGCCTCGAGTGCCGCTGCCCCGTCGTCGGTCGAACAGTCGAGTTCGACGCTCTTCTTTCCGCCGTTGAGCGAGGCGAAGTACGCAGTGATCTCGTCGCCGTCGATAGCCGGGTCGATCCGTCTGGTGATATCACCCACTCCTGGGCGTTCGATTTTGACGATCTCCGCCCCGAGGTCCCCGAGCAACTGGCTCGCGAAGGGGCCGGAGAGCATCTGCGTACAGTCGACGACCCGAATCCCCTCGAGCGGTGCGGTCGTGGAATCGGTTGGGGCGGCTGGGCTCATGGCGAGGTTATTTGTTCCCCGAACGGTCCTCGATGTCGTAATACTCCGGGAGGCCGATGATAGACTCGATGTAGTTGCGAACGTCCCCGTACTCCGCTGGGTCCCAGCCGGTCTCGCCCGCATCGCGGATCTGTTCGTAGAGTGCCTTCATATGCTTGGTGATCACGACCGGCGCGGCCGTCGGGTAGATGACCAGCCCGTACCCGAGGTCCTCGAGATCCTGGGTGGTGGGCCGTGGCTCGTAGTTGTCCGAGTGGACGAACGTCATCGGACCCGCGGCGTTGGCGGCGACGTACTCCATCTCCTCCCAGGTCCGCGGAAAGAGCATGCCGACGTCAGCCCCAGCCTCGAAGTAGGCGTTGACGCGGTCGACCGCGTCTTCGATCGTCTCGCGCTCCCGCCGATCGCCACGGTTGGCGTCCGAGCGAGCGATCAGGACGATATCGCCGGACGCTTCGCGCCGCGCTCGATCGGCGACTTCGACCTTTCGTTTCATCGCCTCGACGTCGGTGATGTGGTGTTTTCCCTCGTGATAGTGCAGTCGCTTCGGATAGACCTGATCCTCGATGTGGAGGCCGGCCACCCCTGCGTCGATGAAGTGATTGATCGTTCGGTGAGTGTGGGCTGGGTTGCCGAACCCGGCGTTGCCATCGACTATTAGCGGTACGTCCACCTGCGCCGTTATCTCTCGAGCTCGGTCGGCCATTTCGGTCATCGTCGTCATCGGCTCGGTGATGGCTGTTGCCGCGCCGGTCGCATAGCCGCCGAGGTAGACCGTCTCGAACCCCACGTCGGCCGCGATCGAGGCCGTCAGTGCGTCGGTCGTGCCGGGAGCAACCACGAGCTCCTCTCCCTCGATAGCGGCCCGGAGCGTTTTAGCGGTGTGTGGTGGGTGAGTTGTCACGTGACTCACCTGATGACGAAGATATCGCCGTCTTCAACCTCGACACCGTATGTTGGGACCCTGTACTTCGAATTGTGGATGTTTTCACCATTTGTCACGTCGAAGAGCCAGCCGTGCCACGGGCACGTGATGTGCTTTTCGTCGTCGTCGTAGTTCCAGTCCCAGCCGTTGTCGTCGATGTACATATCCCCCGTGAGTTTCCCCTCACAGAGCGGGCCGGCCTGGTGGACACAGTAGTTCGAAATGGCGTGGTAGTCGCCGTCAATCTGGAATACCGCGATTTCCTGTCCCTCGATCTCCGCGATGACTCGTGAACCGTCGCTGAGTTCCTCGGTCGTCGCAACTTTGTGTTTGCTTGGCATAGCGTGGATAATCTGTGGCGTGGCGCGTTAGAGGTCTACCAAATCCATGGCAGTCTTCCCCATGATGTTCTCGACGGTTTCGCGATCGAAGTGCGAGCGGATCCGGTTGAACAACTCACTCGGTGGGTCGAAATCCGAGTGCGGGAGATCAGAGGAGTACATAATGTTGTCCGGCCCCGCCATCTCGATGGCCATCGCCAGGTGTTTCGGATTGTCCTCGGTGTGGCCCAGCGGCTGGGTCGTGAAGTAGATCTGATCGTGTATGTAGTCGCTTGGCATTTGCTGGAGGAGCGGCAGTTCGTAGTTCATCTCGAGGTAATGATCGTCCATGCGCCACATCAGGTAGGGGATCCACCCCACGCCGGACTCCTGGAACACGAAGTCGAGGTCCGGGAAGCGTTCGGGGGCACCCTGGAAGATGAGCGACGACAGGTTCCACATCTGGCTGAACGGGTGGATGATGACGTGGTCTTCCGTGTACGTCTGATTGTACATCCGCTGGAGCGGGAAGACGTGTGACGTGTTAGTAGACGCCCCGTGGAAGAACACCGGGAGGTCGTGATCACTGGCAGCCTGGTAGATCGGGTCGTAGCGCTCGTGTCCAACCGGCGGAATGACGCCGGTCGACGGCAGAGCAACGCCGACGACGTCCTTTTCGTTCGCCAACCGATCGATCTCTTCGGCCGATTTGTCCGGTTTGTGGTGAGATACCAGGAGGTTGGCTTTCAGCCGATGGTTCCCCTCGTCCAGGAAGTTATCGAGCAGCCAACTGTTATAGGCGTTCATCATCGCGACGGCGATGCGCTCGTTGTTGACCGTTGGCAACACCAGGTTCAATCCCGGGTCGACGATGCCGTAATCGATGTTGAACTCGTCTAATTCCTGCAGTTTCTTATCGACCGTGTTCGTGTCGGCACTCCACCCACCGCGCTCGGCGTGGAGACTCGGCGGGAGCGAGTGCGTCAGCGAGTAGATGTCCCGTTCTGGGTGTTCGGTTCGCTCGACGATCCACTTTGCTCCCTCGTACCGGTCGTCGATGTAGGGAATGAGGTCCTCAACCGTCTCACGAATGTGTGCGTCAGTATCGACGATCACGTCCAGTTCGTCGAGTTGTCGTAGCGGCGATCCGTCGGCTGTCTCACTGGATTGTCCCATGGGCTCTATACCCCACACGTATCCGAGCGTGTTTATACGTGCTAGTGTACCGGCAAGAAATGCACCCCTCGAGACAAGTGATTCCGAACTAACAAATAACTATATCGGGGAGAAGCGCAACCGACCTGATATGGGGCAGACAATCGCCCAGAAGATCATAGCCAGCCATGCGACGGCCTCGACGGTCGATCCCGGCGATCTCGTCGACGTTACGCCGGACTGGATCCTGGCGAACGATCTCTCGATGTACCGCGGTATCGAACGGATGGACGACCTCGGGTACGATCGGATCGCCAATCCGGAGCAGGCAATCGTTGCGTTCGACCACCACGTGCCCTCGAGTGATCCCACGATTACGACGCACATGAACGAGATGCGCGCGTGGTTGGACGAGCAAGCTGTCGAACACTTCTACGACTCGGGGCAGGGAATCCTCCACAATATCGTCGCCGAGGAGGGATACGCCCTACCCGGACAGCTCATCATCGGCTCGGATTCGCACACGACGACCCACGGGGCCTTCGGCATGTTCTCGACGGGCATCTCTCATACGGACCTCGGGCAGGCGCTGGGGACCGGTGAACTGTGGCTCAAGGTGCCGGAGACGCGCAAACTCGTCGTGACCGACGAACTTCCCGCGGGGACCAGTGCAAAGGATTTGGGCCTCGCCATCATGGGGGAACTGACGGCCAGCGAGGCGATTTACGACGCGATCGAGTACTACGGCCCTGGTATCGACGCGCTCGAGATGCACGAACGCCAGACGCTCACCAACTTCGCGGTCGAACTCGGCGCACAGACGGGGATCATTCCTGCGGATTCCGTCACTGAATCCTACCTTGAGGGACGTGCACGAGCGCCCTACGAAACCGTCGAAGCCGATCCCGATGCAGCGTACACCACGACCCACCGAATCGATGGGTCGGCGATCGAACCGCTGGTGGCGATGCCATCTGCCGTCGACAACATCGGGACGGTCGTCGACAATGCGGGAACGGCGGTCGATCAGGTGTTCGTCGGCACCTGCAACAACGCTCGATACGAAGACATTCGTGCCTTCACCGACGTCCTCGGTAGCGACGTCGTCGCGAAACACACCGACTTGATCGTCGTCCCCGGCAGCAAGGCAGCCGCCAAGCGAATGAACGAGGAGGGAATCACCAACCGCATCATGGACGCTGGCGGGGTGGTGAACGCCCCCGGGTGTGGCCCCTGTTTCGGGGCCCACGGCGGCTTACTCGGTGAGGGCGACACCTGTGTCGGGACGATGAACCGAAACTTCCCCGGGCGCATGGGGCCAGGAGAAATCTACATCAGCAGTCCGGAAACGGCCGCCGCCGCTGCTATCTACGGCGAGATTACCGATCCGAGGGAGGTGGCCTGATGTATATCGAAGGCACCGCCCACGTCATCGGTGACGCGGTCGACACTGACCAGATCTTACCCGGGAAGTATCTGCACCTCGACGACAAGGCCGAATTCGGCGATCACGTCCTCGAGGGGTACGATCCCGAATTGCCCGACCGAATCGAGGCCGGCGACGTCATCGTTGCCGGCGAGAATCTCGGCCTGGGTTCCTCCCGCGAGGCCGCTCCACTTGCCCTCAAGTACGCCGGTGTCGGTGCGGTCGTCGCGGAATCGTTCTCTCGAATTTTCTATCGCAACTGTATCAACGTCGGTCTACCCCTGGCCGAAGTCGAGGGTGTCTCGAGTGTGGTCAATGATGGCGACACCGTCGCCATCGACCTCTCTGCTGGCACGTTCACCAACCTCCGTGACGAGACCACCCTTCCATCGGGCACCTTGCCACCGAATCTCCAGTCGATTCTCGAGGCGGGAGGCCTCGTTGCCTACCGACAACAGCGCCAGGAGTAACCGGCATCCCTGGTCAATTCCCTTCGTCATTGTCGAAACCGATGAGCTGGTAGTCGTCGTCAACCGTATCGATGCCCTCTCGTCTGGTTGTTGGACGGTGGCCTTCGCTCACTCGAGTGGATAACTCCCGAGCCGGCCCTTCTCCGTGGACGTACAGAGAGCGACGTCCGGACCGGAGTTGGAGTGGAGCTCTGGTGTGAACGCATTTCGACAGTGGCGAAATAATACCTATTCGACATCGACTATCGCCTCCCTAACATTACAACCATATGCTTGTAATGTACGCTCCCCTGCAGGTCGACCCCATCTCGTATGGACATGTGATGTGTCCACGCAACGTTGCCGCTGTCATGAACAGCACCTGTTGCAGCTACTAGCCCCCGCCACGTCTATTGCTTTGCATGTTTCAGTGATGTCAGTGGCGGGCAGATGCACGATGGTTTCGACACTATCGAAACTTTGGGCGAGTCGCCTGTAGCCGTGACGACCCAACTATCGGTGGTGCCCTACTGGATCTTTCACCCAGGTACGCCCGGTACCAGCTGCACGGGTGCTCGAGCCCCTGCAGAGCCCCATTCGACACGATCGATGACAAGAGATATGTGCGAACACAACATGTGTCCTGTAACAATGGGACGGAACACCGATACTCGGCGGGGGATCAAATCCACGACCACCGCTTTCGCCATTATCGAAACAATCCACGAGTCCGGGCACATCAGACTCGTCGAGTTGGCAGACGCCGTCGGAATTGCTAACAGCACCGCCCACGAACACCTGGCGTCCCTCGAGGAGGCGGGTTACGTCGTGGCCGACCCCGAGGGCTACCGGCTCGGCCTGAAATACCTCGACCACGGAATGCAAGCGAAACACCACTACCGGAAACTCATCGGCGCCGCTGAACCGGTCCTCGAGCAACTCGTCGACGAAACCGACGAGGCGGTGAACTTGGTCGTCGAAGAGCACGATTGTGCCGTCTACATCGCCCGCCTGACCGGGGATCGGGGCGTGCCGACGAACTCGTGGGTCGGGAAACGAAAGCGGATTCACACGCTCTCGGCCGGGAAGGCGATTCTCGCACATCTTCCACCCGCACGCGTTGACGCGATTATCGATCGAACCGGCCTCTCCGGGGTCACGGACGAAACGATCACCACTCGAGACGCCCTCGAGGAGCAACTGGAAACGATTCGCGAACGCGGTGTGGCGTTCAACAACCGCGAGTCCCACGAGAGCATTCGGGCGGTCGGTGCCCCAATTCTCCTCGACGATGCCGTACACGGGGCGATATCCGTCGCCGGGCCTGCCCGCCGGTTGACCGGTGCATATTTTGAACAGGAGATCCCCGATCTGTTGCTCGGGGCGGTCAACGAGATCGAACTGAAACTGGCCTACCAGTGACGGGCTGGTCCAGGGTCGGTCGTCACCACAGTGTCATGCGTCATCGATGCTATAGTAACAATTGAAACGATTTACACACCTTCACAGTGAGCCATGGTCTCGTGAGGATGTGTGCAATGACGTTCAGTGGCTACTACGTCTCGTAGTGGTCAGCGATCGGACGCAAAGAGTTATATGAACGCTATTGATAGTGAATCGTGTGATGCTCGACTACGTGGCGTTAGAGGACGGCTTGGATCAGGAGGAACGGCTGATCCGGGACACGGCTCGCGAGTTCGTCGACGATCAGGTCCGACCTGACATCGCCGATTATTACGAAGAGGGCACCTTCCCAACCGAGTTAATCCCCGAGATGGGCGAGATGGGGTTCTATGCACCCAACCTCGAGGGGTATGGCTCGCCGAACGTCTCTGAGACGGCCTATGGACTGTTGATGCAGGAACTCGAGGCGTGTGACTCGGGGTTGCGTTCGATGGCGTCAGTGCAAGGTGCGCTCGTCATGTATCCCATCCACGCCTTCGGAAGCGAGGCCCAGAAGGAGGCATGGCTGCCGAAACTCGGCGCTGGCGACGCGGTGGGGTGCTTCGGACTCACCGAACCGGAGCACGGGTCGAACCCATCGGCGATGGAGACTCGTGCCGAAGGGACTGCCGACGGGTACGTGCTCAACGGCTCGAAGACCTGGATCACCAACTCCCCCATCGCCGACGTGGCCGTCGTCTGGGCCAAGGATCGCTCGAGCGATGGGAATCCAGTCCGAGGATACCTCGTCGAAACCGACCGTGACGGCGTTTCGACGAACAAGATCGGCGAGAAACTCTCCCTGCGGGCGTCGATCACTGGCGAAATCGGTCTCAACGACGTGTTCGTTCCCGAGGAGAACGTCCTGCCCGGCGTCGAGGGCATGAAGGGGCCGCTGTCCTGTCTCACTCAGGCCCGCTACGGGATCGCGTGGGGTGCAGTCGGCGCTGCGCGAGATTGTTTCGAGACCGCCCGCGAGTACGCCACCGACCGCGAGCAGTTCGGGGGGCCGATCGCCAGATTCCAGCTCCAACAGGAGAAACTGGCGGAGATGGCCACCCAGATCACGCTCGCACAACTGCTCGCTCACCGCCTTGCCGAATTGAAAGAGCGAGGTGATCTGCGTCCACAGCACGTCTCGATGGCCAAACGGAACAACGTGCGCATGGCCCGTGATCAGGCACGCGTGGCTCGAGAGATGCTCGGCGGCAACGGGATCACCAGCGATTATCCCCCGATGCGCCACATGAGCAACATGGAGACGGTCTACACCTACGAGGGGACACACGACATCCACACGCTCATTCTCGGTCAGGATCTGACCGGGATTTCGGCCTACGAGTGAGAGGCGACGATGGCTGGAGAAGCACGCGACCCGGAAACCGAGGTTGGGCCCCTCGAGGGAGTCACCGTCATCGACGCCTCACAGGTCCTCGTTGGCCCGTTCTGTACGATGCAACTCGCCGACCTCGGGGCAGACGTCATAAAGGTTGAACGACCCAATGTGGGTGATCAGACACGGGGATGGTATCCACCGAGATTTGGCGATGAGGAGGGGCTGAGCGCGTACTACGCGAGTGTCAACCGGAACAAGCGGTCGATCACGTTGAACCTGAAGGACGAACGCGGACAGGCGGTGCTACGCGACCTCGTCGAAGATGCCGACGTCTTCGTGGAAAATTTCCGGGTCGGGACGACCGAACAGTGGGGGCTCGATTACGGGACGCTATCGACGAGTAACCCAGATCTAATCTACTGCTCGCTTTCGGGATACGGTGAGTGGGGGCCGGCAGCCAGGGATCCGGCATACGATCTGATCATGCAGGCCGAAAGCGGTTTCATGAGCATTACCGGGGAGCCCGACGGCCCTCCCGTTAGAGTTGGGGTGGCAATAGCAGATATCGGTGCCGGCATGTACGCCACCCAGGCGATACTGGCGGCACTCTTTCGACGGGCTTTCGCCGACGCGGATGGACAGAAGATCGATGTGAGTCTCTTCGACGGGCAACTCGCCTGGCTTTCCTACATGGCGAGTTCGTACTTCGCAACGGGTGAGCCGCCGTCGAAAATGGGCTCTCGCCACCCGACGATCGTCCCGTATCAGGCGTTTCCCACTCGAGATGGACACGTTGTGGTCGCCGCCGCCTCCGAGAAACTCTGGCGGCGCCTCTGTCGAGCTCTGGACCGACCAGCCCTCCTCGAAGACGAGCGGTTCGCTACGAACGCAGACCGCGTGGCTCACCGGGACGACCTCGAAGCGCTGTTGTCGACGGAGTTCGAGACGTACACGACTGAGGAAGCATTGACGCTGCTCGAGGCCGCCGACGTCCCCGCGGCCCCAGTTCGGGACCTTGCAGAAGCCTTCGAGCACCCACAGGTCGAATCTCGTGGGATGCTCCAGACGGTCGACCATCCACGTCTCGGTGAGATTCCGATGGCCGGCAGCCCGATGCACCTGTCCCAGACCCCGACATCGGTCCGTCGTCATCCACCCGACCTTGGCGAACACACCGAAGCGGTGCTCTCGGAGATCGGGTACGAACGGGAGACGATCGAGGACCTCGCTAGCGATGACGTGACGTGATCGCCACCCCCGCTCACGCCCAGGTCGATCGAGTTCACCGGGCATGAGTTGAACGGTGATGACCGTTGGTCGACAAATACGGGTGCCCGACGTGAGTGGACCGATGTGTTTTTCAGGACGAGGGACCGTCCATTGCCGACCTGATTTGAACCGCTCGTGATCACAACAACCCCACGACATCGCGGTTAGCGAACGTGAATTGAGGGAATAGTATTTGTGTGCGCGAGCTATTGTCCGCCACATGCAACCGGCAACCGAGCTGTGCACCTACTGTACGGATCTCACGTTCGAGCGCCTTCCAGATGACGTCCAACGCCTGTCGAAGCAGTACACCCTCGATACGCTAGGGATTGGAATCAGGGGCCTCGAGACGGACTCGGGACAAGTCGTCTACGACAGCGCAAACGAGGCACTTTCGGGTCCACCGGAGAGCACTGTTTGGTCGACCGGCAAACGAGAATCAGCCAGCTTTGCAGCGTTCGTCAACGGTTCGCTTGTTCACATGCTGGAACTGGATGACACGCATCGGGAGGCGGTTATTCACCCGGGTGCGCCCATCGTCGCGGCGGCAATGGCGATCGGAGAGCGAGAAGATGTCGACGGACAGTCGTTTCTGACGGCGATGGTCGCCGGCTACGAGGTTGCCTGCCGGTTGGGAATGGCCCTTCGAAACCACCGTGTTCACCTCGACCGCGGGTTTCACGGGACCGCGACCTGCGGCGTGTTTGGGGGTGCGGTCGCGGGGGGGTTGCTCGCCGGATTCGACGCCGAGGAGCTTGAGAACCTGCTTGGCATCGTCCTGAGTCAGGCGAGCGGTTCCTTACAGTACAAAGAAAACGGTGCCTGGACGAAGCGGATTCACCCTGGACTGGCTGCTCGCGACGCGGTGCTCGCTGTCTCGCTGGGGAAGCATGGATTCCGTGGCGCTGCGGATCCGCTCACGGGAACCTACGGCCTGCTCAACATGTACGGGGTCGACCCGCAACCCGATCGCCTCACGTCGGGATTGGGTTCGGACTTCGAGATCCGCCGGACTGGGATCAAGCCCTATGCCTGTTGCCGGTACAATCATCCAGCCGTCGACGCGACGCTGGATCTCGTGACCGAACACGATATCCACCCGGACGACGTCGAGGAAATCACCGTCTCGACGTTCGAAAGCGCCTTCGCCCTCTCGAACCCGCGGGATCGGAAGATCAAACCGCAAACCGTCGTCGACGCTCAGTTCAGTCCACAGTATGCGGTGGGTGTGGCCGTCGTGGATCGCGCAGTGCTGCCGGACCAATTCACGCGAGCACGCCTCACGGACCCGGCGCTACGAGGACTACTCGAGCGGATCGTCGTCGAGGAGGATCCGTCGATGACCGATCGATTCCCCGCTGCCTGGCCAACAAGTGTGCGCATCGAAACGGCTGACGAAAGCCTGACGGCGACGGTCGAGGGTCCACGGGGTGAACCCGAACGCCGACTCACGGTCGAAGCGATCGTGGAAAAATTCCGATCGGTGACCAGCCCGGCAACGACCGATGCGGCGACGGACACGATCATCGAACACGTGCTGTCACTCGAGTCCCACGGGCTCGAGACGCTCGGCGACACGATCGCTGCCGCCGTCGAAACCGATCGATAGGCAGTGGCCTACCCGCCTGTCGCCGACAGTGAGTTACGTGATCGACGCTCGTCCGGCGGTGAAGACATCGATCCGGCCGACGATCACTGGGACTCGGCGTCGGTGTCGGAGATCGACGCACCAAGACTGTCCTCGTACTTCGCCTGCTCGTGGGCAGGGAGATACGACTCCTCCCACTCGACGACCTCGGGAAAGCCCGAAAACTCGTGAAGGCCACCGATCGGCAACTCGTCCATCTCGCGATAGACCTCCCCCACCGCGTCGGTCCCGCGTTCTTTCATGTCGACGGCGGCCTCGTACATCGAGATAATCGCCGTTCGAGTGCAGACGCCGGGATACAGGAGGATATCGAAGCCAGCCGCCTCGAGCGCCGCTGCATCCATCAGGGGCGAGATACCGGTGCAGTTGTAGAGCAGCGGTCCGTCGACACCGGTACCAACCCGCTCGACCTCCTCCGTCGTCGTCGGTCCCTCGACAAACGCGACGTCTGCCCCGGCATCGAGAAACGCGTTGGCCCGGTCGATCGCCTCGTCGACGCTTCCGTCGACGGCACCCAGCGCATCGGTCCTGGCCACGATTACGAGATCCTCGTCCCGTTCGTCGCGAACGCTCGCTGCAGCCTCGATTTTGCCGACGGCTGCTTCCTTCTCGATTACCTGGCGGCCCTCGACGTGACCACAGCGCTTGGGGAAGGTCTGATCCTCGAGCTGGATCCCGCCGAGGCCGGCCTGAATGTACTCCCGGACGGTCCTGATGGTGTTGACGGCGTTCCCGAAGCCGTTGTCGGCGTCAGCGATGAGGGGGACGTCGATCGTCTCCTGGATATGTCGTGCGTTCCTGACCATCTCCGTCATCGTAATCAGTCCGGCGTCGGGATACCCAGTCCGTGACAGCGAGGTCCCGTATCCGGTCATGTAGATCGCGTCGAACCCGACTTCGTCGATAACGCGGGCGGTCAACGGATCGTGTGAGCCAGGGCAGACAAGTATCTCGTCTCGGTCGAGCCGGTCTCTGAGCTGTGTACTGTACGGCATACGACCGACGATCCGCGTGTGTGACAATAACGTTTGTGAATACGGTACCTGGTAGCTACCGTTGCCACTGAAAGCCATTCCACATGACCTCACGAACGTATACTCAAATCGACACTATCCAGTTTTGAGCCGATTTCCCGTGAGCGTGTGTTACTCGTTTCAGTAGTCACGACAGTCTGGACCACGTGCCCTATCGGGCCGTCGCCTTCGAGTGTGGTTCTGAATTGTCAATGGCCTCAAGAGGTGGCAACTATTGCCGGTACACAGTTCTTAATGATAGTCCTCGACAATCGCTTTGACGGAGCATGACAGCCACGAACACGAATAGACGTGCATTTACAAAGAAGCTTGCACTGGGAGGGGTTGGTATATCGCTGTTGGCGGGTTGCCTCGGTGACGACGACGAAGCTACAGATGACGGCAGCGACGACACTGGAAACGGTGAGGATGACGAGACGTTCCCTGATGGACAACTCACCCTCGTGGTCCCTGGTGGGGCAGGAGGGGGGACAGACACATACGCCCGCGAACTCGGCCCCGCCTTGGGTGGTGTCCTTGACGTCCCCGTCGAAATCGACAACCGACCCGGTGGGAACCAACTCATTGGTCCGGGCCACGTCGCCGGCCAGGAGGCGGACGGATACACGATCGCCGTCTTCAACTTGCCAGCGGTTCCCGCTGGGTGGCTTATCGAGGAACCGGACTTCGATCTGCAGGCCTTCGAGGGGCTCGGGGGCTTTGCCGGCGAGGGCGCGGTCATGGTGGTCAACAACGATTACGCCGACTGGGATCCCGAAGACGTCCTCGACGCGTATCGAACGGGCGAATTCAGCAATATCGGGGTCGTTCACCTCGGCAGCTTCCACATGATGGGTGCCGTCCTCGAGTCCGAGGAGTACTTCGATACGGAGTTCGAGTGGATTGGCTATCCCGACGCCGCCGAACACAACCGAGCAGTTGCCTCTGGGGAAATCCCAGCGGCCTTTTCCTCGGAGGCGGGGGCAAGTGAACTGGTCGAAGAGGGTGAGGTGACGGCGATGTTCACCACCAACGAGACGGACCTCTACGACGTTCCGACCATCGAAGAGCTGGGGTACCCGTCTGCGGACTTCATCTCTCAGAGCCGTGGGTTCGCCGTTCTGGAGGACGTTCCCGACGATCGAAAAGACACTCTCGCGGAGGCGATCGACGACGCGGTCAACAGCGACGGCGTCCAGGACTGGGCTGAGGCGTCCGGTCAGAACGTCCACTACACCCCCCGCGAGGAGTTCAACGACAACTTCCACACCATCTTCGACGAACTTCCCGAACTGATCGATCTCGACGAATTCGCCGAGTAAAACCGTGCCCGTCCAACAGGACCCAATCAATGAAAGACTACGTTGAGCGAGCCCGACTCGTGGACGGAGAATCCGTCTTCACCCTCGTGTTGCTGGGTGTCGCTATCTACATGTTTTACGGCACGTACGATTTTTCCGCGAGAGCAGCGACGTTCCCGCGGGCAATTGCTGGCGCCGCAATCGTCGGCTGTGGACTCCTGTTGCTCTCGAGTTACCTGCCGCGACCGATCCGGCTCCTCGTCGAGGAGGAAACGCGGATCGTCGACCAGTCCGAGGAGTCTGAAGAGATGGATCTCGGGCAGGAGGCGGACGACCAGAGCCAATCGCAAACTCAACCGATGAATAGTGTGTACACCGCCGGGTTGGTGGCGGGGTACATACTCGTCGCCTACCTGCTGGGATTTTATATCGCAACGCCCCTGTTCATCGTTGGGTACGTGTTTCTCCTCGATATCAACCGCCTGTACGGTGGGATATTGCTCATCGTCACGCTTGGCATCGTCTACGGCTTCGAAGAAGCCCTCGGTGTGCCGCTGAACGAAGGGCTCTTGCTGTTTGTGGGGCCCTGAGATGTACGGGGCATTCACCGAGGCTGTCCAGTTCGTCCTCACTGTCGAGACGCTGCTTTGGATCCTTGCTGGCTTCTGTTTCGGCGTCATGTTGGGTGCGACGCCCGGCGTCGGGACGGCTGTCGGTATGGCGCTCGTGTTGCCGCTGACCGTGTTTCTGGATGGAACGACGGCAATCATCCTCCTCACGTGTATCTACATGGGTGGGATGTACGGCGGGAGCGTCTCGGCAATCCTCATCAACGTGCCAGGGACGGCAGGTTCGGCGGCGACGACGTTCGATGGCTATCCGATGTCGCGAAACGGTCAGGCGGTGACGGCACTTTCGATTTCGGCCGCATCGTCCGCGTTCGGTGGGATCATTTCGATTATCGTCCTCTTTTTGATCACGCCGTTCATCATCGAATTCGTCCTGCTGTTCAATTCTCCGGACCTATTTCTGGTGGCGCTTCTCGGGTTGGCAATGATCACCGTCGTCGCGCGGGGTTCGATCGTGAAGGGGCTGACCATTGGGATGTTCGGGCTGCTGTTCACCACCGTGGGCGTGTCCCCGAACGCGCCGGACGTCCGGTACAATTTCGGTAGTTTGGCACTGTACGATGGCCTCGACATCGTCGCGGCCTTGCTCGGACTCTTCGCGATAAGCGAGATGATCAAACTCGCCGCAGAACGGGGCGGGATCGCCAAGACCACGACGGAACTCTCGGGGAGCATCACTGAGGGAATTCGCTTTACAATCACTCACCCTCGAGCCGTGGTCAAATCGAGTTTCATCGGCACCATAATCGGCGCTCTCCCTGGTGCAGGATCCTCGATGGCAAATTTCGTCTCCTACAGCGAAGCAATGCGGTCATCCGGGATGGCGAACACCTTCGGCTCGGGTGATGAACGGGGTGTTCTTGCCTCGGAGGCATCCAACAACTCGGCCGTGGGCGGCTCCCTGATCCCAACGCTATCGTTTGGCATTCCAGGGAGTGCCTCGACCGCGATCCTGCTCGGTGGATTCCTGATGCACGGGCTCAATCCCGGCCCGTCGCTCTTCGGGTCCAACCTGGACATCACATTCAGCATCTATCTCGCCGTCGCAATCGGCGTCATCGTGTTAATTCCCGTGATCGGACTGCTGGTGATCACGCAACTCGGCCACCTCACGAAAATTAATACCGACTACATCATTCCCCTTATCGTGGTCCTCTCGATCACGGGTATTTACACGGTCAACATCAGTTGGGTCGACGTCCTCACCGTGTTCTTGCTCGGGATAGGTGGGTACTTCATGCGGAAGTACGACTTCTCGATCGTGGCGTTCCTGCTCGGCGTCATCCTGGGACGAATGGCCGAAGAGAATCTCTTTCGCTCGCTGCAGGTGTCGGGTGGATCGTACGATATCTTCGTCGAGAGTCCACTCTCGATCGTCTTGATCATCATGATCTTCCTGATCGTCCTGTCACCCTACCTGATGAAGTTGCGAGAGTGAGGGCCACACTTCTTCGCTTTCGGCTCGTTCAATCGCCTGCCCTCGCCTCCCTCGAGGTAGGGCTTAGGAAGCGTCTCTCGGGTCGGTATCTGGTATTTGGACCTGAACAGACCGTCTCCGCGTGTTACTGTTTGACGATCGACACCACGGGACAGGTCGCGGTGAGTAGAATCGACTGTGCGGTGCTCCCGAAAACGGCCTTGCCCGTTGGTGATCGCTCTCTGGGCCCGACGACGATGTAGCTGGCATCGGACTCCTCGGCATACTCGACGATTTCGCTCGAGGCGTCACCGACGATCCCGACTGGAGTGTAGGGGACCGAGATGTCCGCGTCAGATGCGACGGAGTCTGCGTGTTCGGCGGCGATTTCTCTGATTCTATCGAGGTTGATCGGCTTACCGGTCATCTCCGCGCTCTCCCGCTGGATCGAGACGAATTCGGATTGACTCATCACGTGAACTACCTCGAGTGGCTCGCTGTATGCGTCCGCGAGAGCGGCGGCTTCGGCGACGACTGCTCGAGCGTGTGCTGATTGATCTACTGCGGCAACGATCATAACCCCCAATCACACCCCAGCATTATGATTGTTACCCTCCGGAGTCACTCGAGGGCAGTTGGGTCGGGTTTCGGGACGGTACGGTGGCTGCCCGTGACTGTCGTTCACCTCAGCACAGTGCTACCGAAACGGTCGGTTTTGGCCCCCTGTTGGCCTCGGTGGGGATCTGGGTTCACCGAGGCAGGCTGCGGGCATCTCACGCCGTTTTCGCGGCCTCGACCGCCTCGAGCGTGCTGTCGACGAGCCGGTCGTAATCGACCTGCTCCTCAGTGCGGAGCCATCGGAACGTGATCGTTCCCGAGTTGTCGATCACGAAGATGCTCCGCTGGGCCGATTCGATCGAACCATACAGATCCGTCCGGACGACGTCGTACTGGTGGATGACTCGGTGGTCCCAGTCGGACAGGAGTGAAAACGGCAGGGATTCGCGATCGATCCAGATATTCTGGGCGAACGGCAGGTCGACGCTGATCGCGTGGACGTTCGCCTCGAGTTCCTCGAAGTCCGCCCAGCGATCGCGAACGGCGGTCAGTTCCGACGTACACCCACTCGTGAACGCAGCGGGGACGAACGCGAGGACGAGGGGGCCACCACCGATTGAATCGGAGAGCGTGAACTCGGTCACGTCGTCGTACGCTTCCCCACCGGCTTTTGGGACGGTAAAATCTGGTGCGGTGTCGCCTGTTGAAACCATGCGTGACGATGTGGTGGCGGGAGCTTAATCGTCCCGGTCCTGAACCGATCGCGCCCTGGTCACCCCACCGTGGTGCACTCTCGTCGGCTGTCTCGTCAGGATAGTGCAGTACGGACGAGCGATTCGAACGCGGCTGCATCGATACCGTAGACGCTGAACCCACCGTCGTCCCGATAGCGGTCGACCGTTCCGACGGGTTCGTCGTCGACGACCACTTCCCACTCGTTTTTCGGATTGGGGTCGACCACCCGAAGCCGAATGCTCACGTCTAACGCCGCCTCGAGTCGCTGGATTACCGGTGTCGTATGCGTCCCGTCTGCGAACCGCGGCGGTCGGTACGGTCGCATGCCGTGGTCCTCGAACAGCGTGACGTTCTTTCGCCACCACGGTTCGAGGGACTCGAGGTCCGCCGAGTCATAGGGATTCTCTTCGTCGAATCCCGCGGGGGCGTCCGCACTGCGTTCGGTCGGCATACGTGGCTCTGTGACCTACAGGGTCAAAAAACACGCGGCTGGGTGGCGGCTGTTTCCGCAACCCGATTACGGGTCAAATTATAGTGGCCAGTGAAATGATTTACACCCCTACCGCGACGCAGTCATGCGATAGGGTGTGCAATGACGTTCAGTGGCTACTATATTTGCTCCATGCATAATCACGATAGCATCACTCGAGAACTCATAATCTGAGCCGGGCCATCGTGTCAGGTCGTCCCTGTTGGCACGGTTGAAATTGCGGATCGATTGCGAAAATTGTATGACTATCCTCTCGAATCAATGCGTATGCGAACCCTGGACGAAATTGACCTCGAGATCCTCAGGCTCCTGGTCGAGGACGCTCGCCGTCCCTACAGTGATATCGCTGATCGGGTCGACGTCTCGGCTCCAACCGTCTCGGACCGGATCGACCGGTTGCGAGAACTCGGCGTGATCGAGGGATTCACCGTCGACGTCGACCGGTCGACGGTCACCGACGGCACGGAGGTATTGATCGACTGCTCGATCGCTCCGGCGGTGGACGACCGCGCCACCGACCGCGTTGGCGCAATCGAGGGGGTCGAACACGTGTTCATGACTGCCGATTGCCGCCTGCTCGCGGTCGCGACGGTGCGCCAGGACCGGGTTCGGGACTTGATCAGCGAGGCCATCGACCTCGAGTTGGTCGACAGCTACCGGGTCCACTTGCTGGACAGTCGGGAGTGGTCGCCGTCGATCGGCTCGGTCGAACTCACTCTCGCCTGTGATGAGTGTTCGAACACGGTGACCAGCGATGGCGTCTCGACGCGAATCGACGGCTCGCTGTATCATTTTTGCTGTCCGACCTGTCAGTCGACGTTTCAGGATCGGTATGTGAGTCTCAACGAGTCGGCCTGATGGGGATCGTTATCCCTGGTCAGCCGGCGTCCAGCTCGGTATGAACTGGTGGGACGGTGGCAGTTTTCGGGATCGGCATCAAAACCTGCCAGCCTCAGCGGATCTGGTGGCTGGATCGATCTGAAGTCTGTACAGCGGGAACGGACACCGCGCGTGTGGCTGGCATTGGGTCTTCGAGCTCACCCTTTCTATCTGTTTCAAATACTGTTTCACAATTTGAGAGATCTGGTGTCGATCGACATCGATGACGGTTGCTGGTTGGGCTCACACGGCCGATATCACACCGAAAGACGGTGGCTGGCCGAGCCAAGCGCACCCGATGAAATCGCAATCTGAAGCGACGGACAACAGCATTGGCCGTCCCCAGCGCTCGATCAGTCGATTACCAAATTCCTGTGTGATCGACTGCTTTCAGCCCGAACGAGTGCGCTCACCGAATGTGGCTCTTTCATACGGATTCGTGTCGTCTCTTACCGGTGAGTGCCGAACCGGGGCTGGCACTCACCCGACAACAGTGACACGAAACCGTATCAGGGCGCACGGAGAAACACGTTGTCGAAGACACCACTGTTCTGATCGATTCGGTCACCTGATTGAACGTCGCGCTCCACCGGTGCGGCCTCGAGCTTCGGTACGAACGACACGCCGTCCACAGAATGTCGAACATATATCTCATATGGGACTATATTGAATATCTCTGTTTTCAAACCTATGTGTCGCACCGATCCAGCGAGGGCTGATTCGAGGCTTCACGTCTCTGGATCGATTGCCAGTGGGGGAACGACAGTAATCAGTGAACGTCGTTTCACACCCGTTCGAAAGACTTCGTCGCGGTGTGTATGAGTCCCCCCACTGCCACGGTGAATCGCTTCGGGGTCAAGCCCCGAGGTATTCGCCTCGACCGTTGATAAACACGACCCCAAAGAGATGACAGTGCAACCGCTCAGCCAAAGTTTTCGATGCGTGCATCGTCGGGATTCCCGCCGTGGGCGTCGATCGCGTCGGCGACCCTCGTGACGAACCCGTCGAAGCCAAACGCGTAGATGCGTCCGTCCTCGAGGTGCGTCGCGATGGCTTCTTCGAGGCCCGACTCGTCGACTGCCTCGAGCAAGGTTACGTCGGCACCGTCCGCAGCGAGTGCCTCGAGTCGCTCACGGTGGGCGGGGTCGTCGGCAGCGTAAATGACGACTGCGCCGTGGCCAGCGTCGTGTGCAGCCTCGGCGATGGAGACCGCCGGGCCCACGCCGGGGCCGCCAGCGATGGCGACGACGTCCCTGTCGCCCTCGTAGGTGATTTGGCCGTACGGGCCCTCGATGGCCACCGTCTCGCCACCCTCGAGGCCGGCCAGCCACGGTCCGAGCTCGCCCTCGGGGTCGACGCCGACGGTGATCTCGAAGGTGCCGTTCTCAGGTGGTCGCGAGAGCGTGTAGTGGCGGGCGATCTCCTCGTCTTCGGGGGTCGCCCTGAGCAGGACGAACTGACCGGGCAGGGCCTCGAAGTCGGCCGGTGCTTCGAGGTCGATCGCCACGGTTCCTGGGCCCACGTCGGTAACGGACTGAACGGTCACGTCGGTTCGATCCATGTACGGGGCTTCCGTCGGCCCGTCCAAAGGTGTTACTCTCGCCTGGCACGCCTGCTGGCCGCCAGTCGTGCAGACGGGTATGTACTGGAGGGGGTGGGAGAGAACCCTGCCGTCTGAGTTTCGTTTATACCCGTGGCGTTCCAACGAGGAGCTATGAGCTTCCGCATCGATAGCCGAGCGACGGACGTCAGGGAGATCGATCGATTCGACGGTGGCGTCGGCTGGATCGCCCACCCCGAGGAGACCATGGAACGAGCGAGTCACGCCCTCGAGATCGACGGCAAGGTCTGGGTCCTCGACCCGGTCGATGGCAACGGTGTCGACGACCTCATCACCGAACTCGGGACGGTCGCGGGTGTGGTCGTCATGCTCGACCGGCACAAGCGCGATGCCGGCGCGATCGCCAAACGCTACGACGTCCCGGTGTACCTTCCGGAGTGGTTCGACGGCGTCAGCGAATCCTTGGGTGCCCCAGTCACCAGATTCGGGGACGAACTCGCGGACACCGGCCTCGAGACGTTCGTGATCAAGAACAGTCGCTTCTGGCAGGAGGTCGGGCTCTACGATCCGGCCCGGGAAACGCTCGTCGTGCCCGAGTCGGTCGGCACGGCGTCGTACTTCCGAGCTGGCGGCGAGCGCCTGGGCGTTCACCCGATGCAGCGGTTGACACCTCCCCGGACCACCCTCGGTGGCTACCGGCCGGAACGCGTCCTCGTGGGCCACGGTAAGGGCGTCACCGAGGAGGCAACGACTGCCCTCGAGGCGGCACTCGAGGGGGCCCGTCGGGGCACCCCACGGGCGTACGCCGGCGCGGTGCGTCAGTTGCTTCCGTTTTGAGCGGGGTATCGTTCCGTTGGCCGATCGGGTGGGTTGGGCGGGCCAGCAATCCCCGGCATCTATCCCCCGAGTGGTCCAGGGGCCCGGAGCCAACCTATGTCGGGAGCAGTCATTTATATATGGGCTCCTGAGAGGGCGTGTGGTGTACATTACCCGGGGACTCGTCGACGTGTTGCTCGAGTTGGCAGCAGACGCCGAGCCGTCTCCGGTGACGACGGGCGTGTCAGTTGCCTCGGCGAGGGACCTCGAGGGACCGGATGCGAAAGCAATCCCGCCCAAAACGCCGGTTTTCACCGATTTCTTTCTCCCCGACCCGGGTAACCCAGTGAACGCGGTCTTCGGGGTAACGCTCTCGACACCGGCAACCGAAACGCAGGGGCGGTTCGTCTCCCACCCGACCGGTGGGCTCGGCCTCACCAGACGTGACGATCTGGCCCAGATCGTGTTCGTCGCCGTCCCCCCGTGGACGACTGGCGAGGATGCGTTCGCCGCGTTCGACCGAACGGGTGATCGGTTGCCCCTCGAGATCATCGACGCTAACCCACCCGCACAGTCACTCGAGTGAGGCGCGCTGTCGTATCGTGTTATCGGTGTCTGTCGACCCCGGGAGTGGCAATCACCGGAAAGAGACGACAGTAAGCCGTCTGCGGAGTGGCCGGCCGATCGGCCGCCGCCAGCGGTGATCGATGGCGTGGACGCAAGCTATTTGCCTCCCGCCCGTGGTCCCTTCGACATGGCCAGGACGTCATATCAGGAACAACTGCGGGAGCTCCGTGCTGACATCTGCTATATGAGCGAGATCGTGATGGAGCGGCTACGAATGGGGCTTGACGCCCTCGAACAGAAGGACGCCGACCTCGCGCGGGAGGTCATCACTGGCGACAGCGAGGTCAACCGGATGTATCTCGACCTCGAGCAGCAGTGTATCGAACTGCTGGCGCTGCAGCAACCGGTCGCGAGCGATCTCCGCTTCATCGCGTCGTCGTTCAAGATAATTACCGATCTCGAGCGCATCGGTGACCTCGCGGTCAATCTCGGCGAGTACACGATCGGTGCCGAACGGGACCTCTTTCCGGATGTCGACGTGCAGGCGATGGGTGCGCTCACCCTCGAGATGGTCGACGACGCGATGACGGCGTACGACGAGGCGGATATCGAATCCTGTTACGAGCTCGCCAATCGCGACGACGATATCGATCAGTTTGCCGAGCGGGCCAGTGAGATCGTCGTTCGTGATCTGATCGAGCGCGAACTCGGGGCCCCGGATGAAGTCGAGGAACTCCTCCAGGACGTCTCACGACTGCTGTTGACCATTCGGGATCTGGAGCGTGTGGGCGACCACGCGGTCAACATCGCCGCCCGAACGCTCTACATGGTGGAAAACGACGACGAACTGATCTACTGATTTCGTTTCGAGGGGCTCACGAGCCCCGTTTCGATGAGGGCCTGAATGCTCGTCACGATTCCATACACCGTGAGGACGATCGCGGCGAGGGTGGCCCCGGCCAGTGACAGCGGCCCCACAACTGCACCCACGAGGAAGGCTCCACACACCAGTACCGTCATCCCGTGTAGTGGCCACCACCGCCGCGAGTGCTCGTTGCCAGTCGTTGCCGTCCCGAGATATGGCTCGAACTGGGTGATCCGCTCCGTGCGCTCGACTCGCCCGCGATCTTTGTCGTAGTCGACGATCTCGAACGCGTCGAGTTTCGGGAGGTGTGTCTGGTAGAGGGAGATGTAGACCCGCTGGCGTTGACTCGACCGCAACTCCTCGACCGGGACACTGTGTTCTCGACTGGCCACCCATTCGGCCAGGTCTCCGACCTCGACTACCTGGTCGACGGTGAGCAGGTATCGAAGCGTTTCCCGACGGCGACTCGTTTGCAGCAGGTGGTATCGGTCGTCCGGTGAGAGTGTCGCTCGATCGCCCCCGTCGCTATCCGCGGTTGTCGCGTCGCCAGTCGCGTCGCGTTCGAGGAGTTCACCAGTCGGACTCGGGGCCATGATTCGATTGATGAAATCCAGCTACAGTACTTAAATCATGAACGTGTTCCATTGGTAAAACTCGAGGAAATCGTCCATTATTTCGCCGTGAACAGTCGCGTATGAGCGCCACACTGGTTGCTCTTCGTGACCGTCAGCGGGGCCATTGTCGTCGCCTGCCGGTCGGTGACGGAGCGGGCAGTCGGCGACCGGCACACGGTGATCGAGGTCACCCTGAGTCGGTGGAAAAGGTATATTCCTCCCGACACCGGATGGCCCTGCATGCGCGTGACCTTCCTCGGGACCGGAAGCGCGATTCCAACCGGCGAACGGTTCCAGAGTGGGACGGTGGTCCAGTCGGCCGACCGAACCCTGCTGGTCGATTGCGGGAGCGGGACCCTTCACCGTCTCCAGCAATCCGGTATCGGCTTTGAGGCCATTTCGACGGTTCTCTTGACCCACCACCACCTCGATCACGTGGCGGATCTCATGTCGTTGATGAAAGCTCGCTGGCTCGCCGGCGAGGATCACCTCGAGGTTATCGGCCCGCAGGGGACGAAGGGGCTGGTCGACGGGTTGCTCTCGGTGCACGACTACATGGCCGATCGACTCGACCTTCGGATTCGGGAACTGGCGACGGGAGCGGCCACCGTCGCGGGATTCGACCTCGAGGCCTACGAGACGCGCCACTCGGTGCCCTGTCTCGCCTATCGGTTCGAGGACCACCTGACGCTGAGCGGCGACTCCGAGGCATTCGAGGGGTTGGCAAACTTCGCCGATGGGTCGGCGATACTGGTGCACGACTGTTCGTTCCCGGACGACGTTGACGTGTCGAATCACCCGACGCCCAGTGAACTCGGTACTGTCCTCGCCGGTCACGAGTACGGCCGGGTGTACCTCACACACCTCTACCCACACACGGATGGCCGACAGAGCGAGATGCTCGAGTCGATCACCACCCACTACGACGGTGACGTTCGCTTCGCGGAGGACCTCCAGACAGTGACGATCGAGCAGGGTGGCTGAGAAGGAGCACTGTCCCAGTGTCCCAGCGAGTGCCCGCCACGAGATCGACGCGTGGGGACGTGACGGTAACGACCGCGCTGCACGGGCCTCGATTTCCACGCCCAGGAACGGGACGGTCGATCGTCGACGGCCGACAGCGGGAACCGTCTCGCGACCGTCGGATCGACAACAGGTATATACTCGCTGACTGTCAACCACGCCGTAACGTATGCCGACTGGCGTGAGGGGGTGTGGCCGGGCGTCGTCTCCGGGTGGGCGACTGATGGTCGGAGGCGAGTTGCGGTGAGTCTGGATGGCACCATCGCGTCGGCCGTTACCGGCAACGCCCGACTCGTCGTCGCCGGCTGTCTGCTCACCAGTCTCGTCTTCGCGGCCGGACTCCCGGCCCTCGAGACCGACACCTCCCTCGAGCAGTTCGACACCGAAACCGAGGAGCGAGCGGCCCTCGAGGTGGCGAACGAGCGATTCGAGGAGCGTGATGAGAACACGACGGCGGTCCAGATCGTTATCGACGATGACAACGCACTCGAGCGGGAGGCACTGCTCGAGGGGCTGGCCCTCCAGCAACGCATTCACGAGGACGAGCGGATCGAGCCAACGCTCGTCGACGAGCGAGCGACGGTGGGTGTCGAGAACGTGATCGCCACCGCGATTATTCGCCTCGAGACAGCCGACGAACTCGAGGACGAAGCTGACGAACTCGAGGACGATGCGGCCGACATAGCGGCTAGGATCGACGAGTTGGCTAGGGACCTCGAGACGATCGAATCGCTGCAGGCCGACTACGAGGCGCTCAACCGATCGCACGAGCGCGGCGAGATCGACGCAGAGACCTATGAGGCGGAGGCCGCCGAGATCGAGGCGGCGATTTCGGACACGATCCAGGGGGCGACGGCCGATCTCGATGCCGAACAAACTGACGAGTTCGAACGCGCGGCGGCCACCCTCCAGGGGATCGAGGCCGAGCGCGCCGCCCTCGAGGTGGCTCACGAGGCGGGGAACGTCTCCGACGCCACGTACGAGGCCGAGCGCGAACAGCTCGATGCCGATCGCGAGGGGGCCATCGAGGACGGATCCCAGTGGGTGTTCGCCGAGGAGCTGACGACCCTCCGAGAGGCGGGGGAACGACTCGAGGACGAACGCGAGGCCCTCCAGCGCATCGACCAACCCCCACTCGAGGCACAGATCGAGGCGCTCGAGAGAGCAGACGAGGCTGCCGTCGAGCGAGCCATAGCGCTCGTCCTCGCCGACGATGGGCCGGGCAGCGAGGAGGCGCTTCGACTGTTGCCGGCGTCCTACGAGCCGGGTTCGACGACGGCGGACGAACGACTGCTGGTCGTGACTCAATCGCTCGACCGTGCCGGGGCCCCGGGTGAACGCGACGAGGCGGTCGTCGACGGCCAACTGGCCCTAGAGGAACTGGTTGGCGAGTGGCAGGACGACGACCCTGTGGTTTTCGGGTTCGGCCTCGTCGAAGCCGAGGTCGATGGAGCCGTGAGCGACAGCATCTGGCTGGTGGGGCCACTCGCGCTGGTGCTGGTGCTCTGTACGCTCTCACTCGCCTACCGCGACGTGCTCGATATCGTGTTGGGGCTGATCGGGATGGCGACCGTCCTCGCCTGGACGCTTGGATTCGCCGGCTGGGCCGGCTTCGCGTTTACACAGGCGTTCGTGGCCGTTCCAGTCCTCCTGATCGGGCTCTCGATCGACTACGCGATTCACGTTTTCATGCGCTATCGAGAGCGGCGAGCGGACCCCGCTGACGGGGACGATGTCGCGGGTTCGATGGCGTTCGCCCTCGCAGGCGTCGGTCTCGCTCTCTGCTGGGTGACCGCAACCACGGCGCTGGGCTTCCTGGCGAATCTCGTGAGCCCCATCGCGCCAATCCGGGACTTCGGGGTGGTGAGCGCGTTCGGAATTCTGTCCTCTCTGGTCGTCTTCGGGGCGATGATCCCGGCGTTGAAGGTCGAACTCGATTCGGCACTCGAGGCACGCGGGTACGACCGCAAGCGGCGGGTTCTCGGCCGCTCGAATCGGCTCGCGGCTGGTCTCCGGGTCGGCTCGACGCTCGCCCGTCGGGCCCCGCTCGTGGTCATCGTCTGTGCGCTCCTGGTCCTCGCCGGTGGCGTCTACGGAGCTGTCCAGGTGGATACGACGTTCGAGGAGGAGTCGTTTCTGAGTGACGAGCCGCCGGCCTGGACCGAACGGATCGGTGTGGTCGATCCGGAGGATTACCGAATGAAGGCGGCGCTGGCTCATCTCGAGGCGAATTACCAGCGTGACGATGGGCGTGTTCAGATCGTGTTGACGGGCGATGTCACCGAGGGGAACACCCTCCAGCGGGTTGCACTTGCCGAGGCGTACGCCGACTCGAGCGATGCGGTCTACGTGCTGCCGGGTGGAGAAGCCGACGTCAGGTCGCCGCTGTCCGCCATGGCGGAGACGGCGGCCGAGAGCGATTCGTTCAACGCCACGTTCCAGCTTGCGGATCGGACCGGCGACGGTGTTCCGGACCAGAACCTGCTTGGGCTCTACGACGGGTTACACGAGACGAACCCAGAGGCCGGTGCGGACGTCGTCTATCGTGACGACTCGGGTGCCGACGAGTCGATTCGGCTCGTCGTCGGAATCGACAGCAGTGTGTCGAACGACGAGATGGTCGCCGAGATGCGGACGATGGCCGCGATTCTCGAGGGGTCGGCGGACCCAGACGAGTTCGATGACGACCTCGCGATGGCGGACGACCGCGGTGAAGAGCCACTGGGAGCGCAGACCGCTGGCGAGGCCGTCGCGACGGGGACGCCGATCGTCACCTACGCCCTCGAGCGAACGCTGTTCACGAGCGTCGTGACTGGGCTCGCCGTCGCCCTAGTGGCGGTGAGCGGTGTGCTTGCGCTGGGATTCAGACGGTCGGGACACGGCGCTACCCTCGGGGTAATTACTACCGTTCCCGTGGTGGTGGCCCTCGGGGCGACGCTGGCCACCATGGCGCTCTTCGGGGTGCCGTTCAACGTCCTGACGGGGATGGTCGCCAGCCTGACCATCGGTCTCGGCATTGCCTATGCGATCCACGTGAGCATCCGCTACGTCAGGGAACTCGAGCGAACGACCTCGCCGTGGACGGCGCTGGATCGGGCGCTGACCCTGACCGGCGGTGCGCTCGCCGGGAGCGTGTTGACAACCGTCGTTGGATTCGGTGTGCTGGTCGTGGCCACGGTCCCGCTGCTCCGCCAGTTCGGGCTCGTGACTGCGGTGACGATCTGGTTCGCGTTTCTCACGAGTGTGTTGGTGTTGCCCACGCTGCTTGCGGTCTGGACGCGCTGGCTCGCTCCCGAGCGGTATCGACACCCGGACCTCTCGATGTCGCTTTGGGGAGTGGAACGCCTCGGCTCGGCCCGCGAGCAGGCGGACGGGGACTGATCGTCCAGTGGGTCGGTTGCCTCGAGGTACCTTCGAGTCACTCGAGTGCGTACCAGTTGTTGGCAATTCGATTTTCTTTACTGGAGTCGGAACGCGTACATTGGCGTTCCGGACAAAATTGGTGCGGATTTGAGTATAAACCTTGGTCATATTGCCAACGACTCGTACGGTTCCAGGTAGCGCTCACCACGTGCGGTCCTCTCAGGCATAGCCTCCTCGTTATACTGGAGTGATAAATCGCCGATAGTATATTGTATATATATATGTAAGCAAATCAGTTAGAAGAGAAAAAAGCCTCCACATAGAGCTGGTGTCTATATAACTTCACTGAGAGGAATCAATTCCTATCGAAATTAATGAATACAAGTTTTATTTTATTGCCACGAATCCAGGCGCGCCACGGGGAAATCTGTTAGTATTGACCTAACAACGAGTATAAGTCGAACCAGTTAGTAGGAGACTACCAACAGATGACGTCTCCCTCGAGCACCTCCGATGGCGGTGACACGGTGTGAGTCTGCCAGGTCGATTAGCTGGTGCAATTACGACTTACAGCAGACCCGTCCTGGTGATCATGTTGGTCCTGACGCTGTTGATCGGAGCGGGGGCCCCAATGGTCGACGACGACTCGTCGCTCGATCAGTTCGAGAGCGACTCTCCCGAGGTCGAGGCCGCGGATTACATCAGTGAGAACTTCACCGTCGAGGGGACCGAGAACACCACGACGGTCCAGTTGATCGTGCAATCCGAGAACGTACTCACCCAGGAGTCGCTCATCGAGTCCCTCGAGTTCCAGCAACAGCTCAGAGCGAACGACTCGATCAACGCGACCCTCGACGGTGACGACGCGATGACCGGCGTCGAAAACACCGTCGCCATCACGGAAATCCGCGAGCAGGAAGCCGACGAACTCGAGGCCCGAGGGGACGAACTCGAGAACGAATCCGAGGCGCTGAACGACTCTGCGGACGAACTCGAGGCGGACTTCGAGGCCCTAAACGAGTCGGCAGACGAACTCGAGAACGAATCCGAGGCGTTGAACGAGTCGGCAGACGAACTCGAGGCGGACTTCGAGGCGCTGAACGACTCTGCGGACGAACTCGAGGCGGACTTCGAGGCCCTAAACGAATCCGCCGAGGAACTCGAGGAGCGCGGTGAGGAACTCGCCGCCGAGGAGCGTGCCATCGACCGGGCCGCCCGGAACCTCGAGGAGGACCGCGAGGAACTCGAGGCAGAGGCCGACGCCCTCGAGGCCGACGCAGCCGAACTCGAGGCCCGGACCGAGCGCCTCGAGGCGGCACTCGAGGAGACGGTTGATCTCCAGATCGCCTACGAGGCGGCTGATACTGATCCCGAACGAGACGCCATCGAGGACGATATCGAAGCCGAGTGGGCGGCTGCGGTTGACGAGGCCGATCTCGACGCCGAACAGGAGGCGACGTTCCGCACAGCCGGTGAGCAGGTCAGGGAGACGGTGGGACTCGAGACGCGACTCGAGGGGACCATCACCGAAGGGCCCGGCGATATTTCACCGGAGCCCAGCGACGACGAGCAGGCCATATTGAGCGACGCACTCGCCGAGATCAGCGAACTGCAAGTCGCCTACGAGGAAGCGGATTCGGATGCCGAACGCGACGCCATCGAGGACGAAATCGAGACGGTCACGGAGGCGGCGATCGACGACGCAAATCTGGACCGAACCCAGCCGGATCCGACACAGGCCGATCAGTTCCGCGGACTCGTCGACGAGGTCCGTTCTCTGACCAGCGATCTCGAGGACGCAACCCCCGTCGAGGACGCGTTCGAACTCGGGACGCTCGGCGTGTTCGAGGACGAGTTCGCCGACCTCGAGGAGCGCGAGCAGGACCTCGAGGAACGCGGCGAGTCCCTCGAGGACCGGGGCGAGCGCCTCGCGGACCGCGGCGAACAACTCGCAGACGATGCCGAAGCTCTCGAGGAGGATCAGGAAGCTCTCGAGGATCGCGGTGACGAACTCGAGGAGCGAGCGGACGAACTAGAGGAACGCGGTGAGGAACTCGAAGACAGGGCTGACGAACTCGAGGCGTGGGGTGACGAACTGGAGGAGCGCGGCGACGAAATCGAGGAACGCGGCGAGGAGTTAGAAGACCGTGCCGACGAACTCGAGGAGCGCGGTGACGAACTCGAGGAACGCGGCGAGGCCCTCGAGGACGACTGGGACGACTTCCAGGACGCCGACGATCCGACCCTCGAGGAACAGATCGAGGTCCTCGAGTCGATGGACGACGACGAATTCGAGACCGCCATTGTCGATGCCCTCGACGATGACGATGCGAACGCGACGGGGGCGCTGGCGTTCATGCCGACGGGGTACGAGCCAGGAACGACCCAAGCCGACGCCCGCATGACGTTCATCACCCAGGTGACGGGTGGCGACGCCGCTCCGGAGATGGGTGAGTTCGACGGGGACGCACTCGACGCCCAACTCGACATGCGCTCGGTCGCCAACGCCCAGGAGGGTGGGAACGCGTACACCGTCTTCGGCGTCGGCATCATCTCCGACGAGATCGATCGCTCGATGGGCGACAGTCTGGCGATCGTCGGGCCGCTTGCGCTGATCTTCGTTGTGGTGGCGCTCTTCGTGGCGTATCGGGACCTGGTCGACATCAGCCTCGGCGTGCTGGGCATCCTCCTGACGCTCGTCTGGACATTCGGGTTCATGGGGTGGACCGGAATTTCGTTCAACCAGATGTTCGTCGCGATACCGGTGCTCCTGATCGGGCTGGCGATCGATTACGCGATACACGTCTTCATGCGCCATCGAGAACAACGCGAGTACGATGGCGTCACGAACGACATCCGTGGCTCGATGCGGATCGCCCTCGCTGGCGTGGGGGTGGCCCTGCTCTGGGTGACTGCCACCACGGCGATCGGCTTCCTCTCGAACCTCATCAGCCCGATTCGGCCGATTCAGGAGTTCGGCGTCGTGAGCGCGTTCGGCATCGTCTCGGCGCTGCTGATCTTCGGCGCACTCGTCCCGGCAGCCAAAATCGAGATCGATACGATCCTCGAGGGCCGTGGCTTGGATCGTCGCCGCCGAGCGTTCGGGACTGGCGGGGGTCGGTTCAGTGACGCCCTCTCGATCGGCGTCGTCGCGGCGCGACGGGCACCGCTCGTCGTCCTGCTCTGTGTCCTGCTCATAACCAGCGGCGGTGTCTACGGTGCGACCCAGGTCGACACCTCCTTCGACGAGGAGGACTTCCTCGCGGACAGTCCGCCCGAGTGGACCCAACACCTCGGCCCCCTGGCACCCGGCGAGTACCAGGCCAAAGATGACCTCGAGTTCGTCAACGAGAACTTCCAGCGAGAGGACTCACAGGCGAACGTGCTGGTAACGGGCAACGTGACCGATCCGGAGACGTTAGAACGGATCGACGAGGCCGAGTCGACTGCAAACGACAGTCACATCGTCTACACGCTCGCCAGCGGTGCGGGCGACGTCGAGTCACCGCTGACGCAGATGGAACGCGTCGCCGCCGAGAACGAAAGCTTCAACGAGACGTACACCGAGGCGGACACGACCGGCGACGACGTCCCCAACGAGAATCTGACCGCCGTCTACGACGACCTGCTCGCTGCCGACGACTCGGCGGCGGAATACGTCTACCGGAACGATGCCGGCGAGTACGAGGCGGTCCAGATCGTCGTCGGTGTCCAGGGTGATGCTGACTTCGCGGACGTGACGGACGAGTTGCGGGGCGTGGCCGCCGTCATCGACGATGGCGGCACGGATTCACGGTGGACGGCCACCGCAACCGGTGACCCAGTCGTCAACAACGTCGTCGAGGGCGACCTGATGCAGACCGTCCTCGAGAGCCTGCTGATCACGCTCGTGGCGGTCGTCGTCTTCCTGAGCGTGACCTACCGGCTGATGGGCAAGGGGGCCACCCTGGGCATCGTCACCCTCCTGCCGGTCGCCCTCGCCGTCAGCTGGATCCTCGGTTCGATGTACCTGCTGGGAATGCCCTTCAACGTCCTGACGGGCATGATCACCAGCCTCACCATCGGGCTGGGCATCGCCTACAGCATCCACATCAGCTCCCGGTACACGCTCGAACTCGAGCGCCAGGGCGACGTCTGGGACGCGATGGAGACGACGGTCACCGGAACGGGTGGGGCCCTGCTCGGCAGTGCGGCGACCACGGTCGGCGGGTTCGGCGTGCTCGCCTTCGCCATCCTGCCGGTTCTCCAGCAGTTCGGGATCATCACCGGACTGACGATCATCTACGCGTTCCTCGCGAGCGTGATGGTGTTGCCGACCCTGCTCGTCCTCTGGACGCGGTACTTCGGCCCGGACACTGCCACCGACGAAGCGCCGACGACGGGCACACCTGCTGCCGCGAGCGACGGCGGGCTCGACGCGGGTACTATCCCTGAGGAGGACACGGGGGCCTCCACAGACCAGGGCGACGACGAACCAAAAGAGACACCGGGTTCACCGGGAGACACAACAGGTGACGATCGATGAGTGCTCCGTCAAAAGCCGACGCAGTCGCGGCGTTCGAACGACTCGGCCTCACCAGTTACGAGGCCCAGGTGTTCATCGCCCTCCAGCAACTCGGGTCCGGAAGCGCCCGCGACGTGGCCAGTGTCGCCGACGTGCCGCGCTCGCAGGTGTACAGCGTCGCCGAGAGCCTCGAGGACCGTGGCCTCCTCGAGGTCCAGCAGTCAAGTCCCATTCGGTACCGGCCGGTGAGCGTAGATGAGGCCCAGTCGATCCTTCGCTCGCGATTCGAGACCGAACAGGAACGGGCGTTCGACTACGTCGAACAGGTTCGCACGCAGCCCGCCGGTGAGGAAGAACAGGAAGACATCTGGACGATTCGGGGGCGGGCGCGGATCGACGATCGCGTCATCGATCTGTGCTCGGCCGCCGAACAGCGCCTCATCTTCGGCGCACGACTCGAGGCGCTGTTGACCGACGAACTGGAGCGGCTGCTCGAGACGAAGGCCGAGGCCGGCCTCGAGGTATCGGTGGTAAGTCGCACTGCTGCAATCAGAGAGCGGGTCAAGCGGATTCCAGGGGTCGACGTCTTCACGCCGCCGGGACACCGCGAGGACGACGAGCGATCGGGTCGGATCGTCATCGCGGATGACGATACGATCCTCCTGAGTGTGGTCGACGACGACGGCACCGAGACGGCGGTCTGGAGTTCTGGATCGATGTTCGCCTCCGTCCTCATCGAATTGATCGAGGCCGGCGGTGAGGCCCACGGGACCCGCGCTTGAGAGGGGCGCACGTCGCCGATTGCCGAACAGCGACGGACCTGAGCCGTCGCCGTCCGATGCGCAGTGACGAGGATACCGCTGGGTCGAACGCTCGCGGACGATCTTCAAGCGATCGGTGTCGTCACGCAGCGACGATCGCCCGCGGCGGGGTCGACGCCCGTCGGCGCGTTGGTACGCCAGTCCTTCTCACTCGAGGCGATAGCGCAAGAGCGCGGCGATTCCCCCGAGGTTCGACAGCTGTGCGCCAGGGGGGAACTCACTCGAGAACACCGTCACCTCTCCGCCTTTTTGTTCCGTGGTCCGCACCACGTCGTCGACGCTGATCGCCCACTCCCCGTCGG
>LFFM01000038.1_pt1 | contig 69349 bp, 67 predicted proteins | sample 643131 | NCBI WGS metagenome assembly LFFM01 (sample SAMN03777445, study PRJNA286221) | soda lake metagenome | biome: soda lake; feature: Kulunda steppe; material: water; isolation source: sample Tc-Br brine of Tanatar trona crystallizer | place: Russia: Kulunda steppe | collected 2011-07 | reverse complement strand
GCGTCGGAACCGAACGACGCACCCACACCGGTCACGTCGTCCGGCTCGGAGGCGGAACCCGGCGATCTCGTCGTCGTCTGCGGGCTCCCCGGCGTCGGTAAAACGACCGTCGCGAAGCGGATCGCCGGTCACGTCGACGGCGAGATCCTCCGCACCGACGTGATCCGCAAGGAGCTGTTTCCCGACCCGACGTACGCCGACGATGAGACCGAAGCGGTGTACGACACGCTGATACAACGCGCCCGAGAGCGCGTCGTCGACGGTGACGCCGTCGTTCTCGACGCCACCTTCGCGGACGAACGGTTTCGCGGCGACGTCCGACGGATGGCCCGGGACGCGGCCGATACCTTCGAGCTCGTGAAAGTCGAGTGCGACGAGACGACGGTGAAACGACGGATCGAACAGCGCGACGGGATCAGCGACGCGGATTTCGATATCCATCTCCGATTCAAGGAGCTGTTCGACGGGGTAGAGTCCGACCACCGCGTCGTCGACAACTCCGGCGGAGAGGTATCGACGTTCGATCAGATCGACGACGTGTTCGACTGACCGACCGGGAGCCGCTGGCGTGTGAAAACGCCGCACGCGGAACGGTCACACGCGTCTCCAATCACTTATACGGCCGCCCGTTCTATCGTACGACGTGAGCGAAGAATCCGGGCGTCGGAACCTCCGAATGCCCTCAGATGACGAAGTGTTCGCCGTCGTGACGGAGCACCTCGGCGGCAACCACGTCCGCCTGCGCTGTGTGGACGGAGAAACGCGATTAGGCCGTATTCCCGGCCGTATGAAGTATCGCACGTGGATCAACGAGGGCGACGTCGTCCTCGCGGAGCCGTGGGACTGGCAGGACGAGAAGGCCAACGTCGAGTGGCGTTACACGGACGAGGACGCGGACCAGCTGCGGCGTGAAGGTCACATCCAGTAATCGCGACAGTTCCGAGACGATCCCGCCGGTGACGCGGTGACCGCTCGAGCGCAACGACTTTCCTTCGGCGAAATAAACGTCGGATATGGACTGGCCACACGACCCCGATGGTGAGCAGGGTAGCGAGGGCATGCGACAGTACGGTCACGCGGTGCTCGCCAAGAAGATCGACGAGGAGGAGGACTTTCCGCTGTCGGCCGCGGAGTACGTCGAGGCGTACGGCGACCATCCGATCCGGATCGATCACGAGACGGTCGTCTCAGTCGAGGAGATATTCGAGGGCGTCGACGTCGAGGAGTTCGACGATTTCGTCGAGTTCCACCAAGAGCTCGGCCGCGCGATGCGCGAGAACGGCTACTGGTTCTACGAGGGCCCCGACGGCTTCGTCGACGGTCCCGCCTGAGTCGGCTGGTTCGTTCGAGCCGCTGGTTCGTTCGAGCCGCTGGTTCGTTCGAGCCGTCCGTTTTAAGCCCGGCCGGAGCGAGCGCTCGGCATGCACAACGAGCGGATCGTCGTCCTCGCCCACGAGAAGTTCCCCGACCGCGCGAAGACGGCTCTCGGCGTGATGCGCTACGGCGATCAGACGGTCGCAGCCGTCCTCGACCGTGACCGCGCCGGCGATCTGGTATCGGACCACGTCTCTGACGTTCCGGACGCGCCCATCGTCGACTCCTTTGCGGACGCGCTTAGGGTCGCCAATGAGGACGGCGGAGACGCGGGACACGGCATCGACGCCTTATATATCGGGATCGCGCCGATCGGCGGCGGCTTCGACGAGTCGTGGCGCGCGGACGTCCGCGCGGCGATCAGGGCCGGCTGTGACGTGGTGGCCGGTCTCCACTACTTCCTGAACGACGACCCGGAGTTCGCCGAACTCGCAGCCAAACACGGCGTCGCGCTCGAAGACGTCCGCCGGCCGCCGTCGGACCTGACCGTCGCGAGCGGGACCGCGGGCGACGTCGACGCCGACGTGGTGGGTACGGTCGGCACCGACTGTTCGGTCGGCAAGATGACCGCCTCACTGGAGATCGTCGCGGCCGCCCGCGAGCGCGGGATCGACGCCGCGTTCGTCCCGACCGGACAGACCGGGATCATGATCGCGGGGTGGGGAACACCGATCGACCGCGTGATCTCGGATTTCACCGCGGGTGCGGTCGAGGAGCTCGTCGTCGAGGCGGCGGCCGATCACGACCTGCTCGTCGTCGAAGGACAGGGGAGCATCACGCATCCCGCCTACTCCGCGGTCACCTGTGGGATCCTCCACGGCGCGATGCCCGACGCGCTCGTGCTCTGTCACGCTGCCGGCCGCGAGGCGATCCACGGCTACGATTCCTTCCCGCTCCCGCCGCTCGCGGAGTACGTCGACCTTTACGAGTCGCTCGCCGCGCCCGTCGCGGCGGCGGACGTCGTCGCCGGCGCGGTGAACACGAAGGAGCTCGACGAGACGGACGCCGCCGCGGCCGTCGAGTCGTTCGCGGCCGAGACCGGAGTCCCCGCCGCGGATCCGATCCGGGACGGAACTGAACGGATCGTGGAGGGAATCCTGGACGGTCTTGCGAGGGACGTCGAGGAGGAACCGGACGCATGAGTCTTGAAACCTCGATGGAACGGGTGTCGATGGCGCTCGCGGAGCCGTTCACCATCTCCCGGGGCACCCAGACCGACGTCGAGAATCTGATCGTCCGGGTGACGGACGACGGCGGGATGACCGGCATCGGCGGGGCTGCACCGTCGAGACACTACGGCGAGACCATCGACACCGTCGCCGCGGTGCTCCCCGAGTTGCTCGACGTCGTCGAGGGGGTCGGCGACCCACACTCCCTTCACGAGATCGAGTCGCGGATGAACGCCGTCGTCCACGACAACCCCGCCGCGCGCTGTGCGGTGTCGATCGCGGTCCACGACCTCGCGGCCAAACGCCTCGGCGTCCCGCTCCACCGACTGTGGGGACTCGATCCCGACGATGCGCCGCCGACCTCGTTCACGATCGGACTCGATACGACCGACCGGATCCACGAGAAGGCGACTGACGCGAGGGAGGCGGGCTACGACGTGTTGAAAGTGAAGCTCGGCACGGATCGGGACCGCGAGGTCGTCGAGACGGTCCGGGCGGCCGCACCCGAATCGACCATCCGGGTCGACGCGAACGAGGCGTGGATGCCCCGCGAGACGGTCGAGAAGAGCGAGTGGCTCGCCGAACTGGACGTCGAGTTCATCGAACAGCCGGTCCCCGCCGAGAACCCCGAGGGACTCCGGTTCGCCTACGAACGGTCGGCGCTGCCGATCGCCGCCGACGAGTCGTGTGTGACGGCTGCTGACGTCCCCGCCATCGCCGACCGCTGTGACGTCGCGAACCTCAAACTGATGAAGACCGGCGGGCTCCTGGAGGCGCGGCGAGCGATCGCGACCGCGAGAGCACACGGATTGGAGGTGATGCTCGGCTGTATGATCGAGTCGAACGCCTCCATCGCGGCCGCCGCACAGCTCGCGCCGCTGCTCGATTACGCCGACCTCGATGGCTCGCTCCTCCTCGAAACCGATCCGTACGAGGGCGTCGATCTGACCCAAGGACCGGTCCGGCTCGACGATACCGATCGTGCCGGAACCGGGGCCGTTCACGATTCGGACGCGAACTGAGGGCGGACGTTGGGTGAGGAGGCGGTTCGGACGTTGGGTGAGGAGGCGGTTCGGACGTTGGGTGAGGAGGCGGTTCGGACGTTGGGTGAGGAGGCGGTGCTATCGCGAGAACTCGATCGCCGCGCCCTGGCCGAAGCCGACACACAGCGTTGCGAGCCCTCGATCCGCGTCGCGTTTCTCCATTTCGTGGATCAGCGTCACGGGGAGCCGCGCGCCGGAAGCGCCGAGCGGGTGACCGATCGCGATCGCGCCGCCGTTGACGTTGTATCGTTCCTCGTCGATGCCCAGCTCCCGGCGGGCGTACTCACACTGGGAGGCGAACGCTTCGTTCAACTCGACGAGGTCGTAGTCGTCGATGGTCGTCCCCGCGCGATCGAGCAGGCCGCGGGTGGCGGGCACCGGGCCGATCCCCATCACGGTGGGGTCCACGCCGGCGACCGCGTTCGTGCCGACCTCCGCGAGCACGTCGAGCCCGTGGTCCGCCGCGAACTCTCGGCTCGTGACGAGCGTCAACGAGGCGCCGTCGGAGATCTGTGAGGCGTTCCCTGCGGTCACGGTACCGTCGCCGGTGAACGCGGGCGAGAGCCCCGCGAGCTTCTCCGCGGTCGTGTCCGGCCGAATTCCCTCGTCGGCCTCGACGAGTCCGTCCGCCGTCTCCACGGGAACGATCTCGTCGTCGAACCGGCCCGACTCCGTCGTCGCCGCGGCTCGTTGATGGCTGCGGGCCGCGTACTCGTCCTGTGCCTCGCGGCTCACGCCGTACTCCTCGGCGACCTTCTCGGCCGTCATTCCCATCTGGAGCTGGAAGACGTTGTACGCTTCGGAGAGCTCGGGATGGAGGTGCTGGTAGGAGTCTCCGTCCATCGGCACGCGGCTCATGTTCTCCACGCCGCCGGCGATGATACAGTCGCGGTTGCCCGCGGCGATGGCGTCGGCGGCGGAGATGATCGCCTGCATCGAGGAGGCACACCAGCGGTTGATCGACGTCGCCGGAACCGACTCGCCGAGATCGGACAGCAGCGCGATGACCCGGGCGACGTTGTTGTCCTGTTCGGCCCGCTGTTGAGCGACCCCCCACATCAGGTCGTCGACGTGGTCGCTCGTTAGCCCCGTTTCCGCGAGCGTGTGGTCGATCAGCCGCGTCGAGAGGTCCTCGCTGCGGACGTCCGCGTAGACGCCGCCGTCCCGTCCCTGTGGCGTTCGGTAGGCGGCCGCGATAACCGGCGTCGTGGAATCCGTCATGGATCCGCACAGAGCCCTGACTGGCTTAAAAGGGCGTGGAACCGGGAGAAATCGACCCGAAGTTTATCGTTGTAGCAGGGACTCGCCGGTCATCGCCGCCGGCCGTTCGAGTTCTAGCAGTTCGAGGAGCGTCGGCGCGACGTCACACAGCGAGCCGCCGTGGCGGACGGTTCGGTTGCCGTCGCCGCCGTCCGGGTCCAGGTAGACGAACGGTACCGGATTGAACGTGTGAGCGGTGTGGGGATCGTCCTCCGTTCCCATGTCGTCGGCGTTGCCGTGGTCGGCGGTGACGACGGCGTGGCCGCCTGCGTTCGCGATCGAATCGAGCAGCCGCGAGAGCTCCGCGTCGACCGCCTCGACTGCCTCGACCGCGGCGTCGAACTCGCCGGTATGGCCGACCATGTCCGGGTTCGCGTAGTTCAACACCACGAGGTCCGGATCGTCCGCCTCGACGACGCGGATCGCCTCGTCGGTGAGTTCCGGCGCGGACATCTCCGGCTGAAGGTCGTAGGTGGGGACGTCCGGACTCTTCACGATCGAGCGTAGTTCGCCCGGGAACTCCACCTCGCGGCCCCCGTTGAGGAAGTAGGTGACGTGTGGGTACTTCTCGGACTCGGCGATCCGCAGCTGGGTCCCGTCGGTATTCGAGACGACTTCTCCCAGCGTGTTCTCCGGGACTTCCGGCGGAAACGCCACGGGGAACGTGAACGTCTCGTCGTACTCGGTCATCGTCACGAGCTCGACGTCGGGCTGATCGACGTCGAACGCCCACGCCGGACGAGTGTCGGTGAGCATGCGAACCAGCTGGCGGGCTCGATCGGCCCGGAAGTTGAAGAATATCACCGCGTCGCCGTCCGAAACTCCGATCTCGTCCCGATTCTCGAGAGCGCCATCAACGAGCGTCGGCTCGATGAACTCGTCCGTCTCCCCGCGGGCGTGGGCCTCTCGCGCGGCCGCGACCGCGGTGTGGGCGGAGTGGTCCGCCTCACGGTTCACGATCGCGTCGTACGCCCGCCGTGTCCGGTCCCAGTTCTCGTCGCGATCCATCGCCAGATACCGCCCGATGACGGTCGCCACGTGACCGGTTTCTCGGTCCTCGGCCCGATCGGTGACGGACGCCAAGAACTCGTCGGCGATCTCCGGGGCCGTGTCGCGTCCGTCAGTGAACGCATGGGTCGTCGCGGGGACGCCCGCCTCGGCCGCGGCGTCGATGAGCGCCGCCAGGTGTGAGACGTGTGAATGGACGCCGCCGTCGGAGACGAGTCCCATGAAGTGGACGCGCCCCCCGGTCGACTCGACGTGATCGAACGCCGACGCTAGGGCAGCGTTGTCGGCGAACGTACCCGCGGCGAGCGCGTCGGAGATCCGAGTGTACGCCTGTTTGACGACCCGCCCCGCGCCGATATTGAGGTGGCCGACTTCCGAGTTCCCCATCTGTCCGTCCGGGAGTCCGACGCGCCGGCCGTGAACGACGAGCGATCCGTACGCGCCGCGGTCGACCGCGGAATCGAACGCTGGGGTGTCAGCCGCCGCCACCGCGTCGCGTCCGCCCCCGGTCGGGATCCCCGACTCGTCCGCGAGGTCGTCGGTTCGGTACGCCGAGTCGGGGCCGAGCCCCCAGCCGTCGAGAACGACGAGTGCAGTTCGCATACCGGATACCACCCCGCCGCGGCGTAATTACCCTTTGCTCCCGCCACCGTCCCGAGATCGACCGACTACGGGAAGTCAACGTTTTACGTGTCGGACGCTAACCACACGTTAATGGACTCCGCGGTACTGCTCGATCTCCTCGGCAACGAGAACCGGCGACGCATCCTCCGGCTTCTCGCACGAAAACCCTGTTACGTGACGGAGATCTCGGAGTACCTCGGGGTGAGTCCGAAGGCGGTGATCGACCATCTCCGGAAGCTGGAGGAGGCCGGCCTCATCGAATCGACGACCGACGATCAGCGACGCAAGTACTTTCGGATCACCCGCAGCCTCCGACTGGAGGTGAGCGTTTCGCCGTACGGGTTCGGCGCGAAGAGCGCGTACCCGGCTCGAAGCAGCCTCGACATGAACGGGCGATGTCCACATCTCTCGATCGACGTGGACGGCACAGACGGCACCGGTGGCACTGGCGGCACCGGCGACGAAGCTCGGGACGGTGACGTCGAGGGCAGCGCTGCCGACAGCATCGACGTCGACCGTCCCGGAGCCGACGGAAACGGGCTAGGGGGGACGCGCCGGGACGGAGACCACGCCGATCCCGGGGACGCCGAAAGCGAGATCGCGAGGATAGCGGCCGAGTACGGCAGGCTTCAGGAGATCGATCAGGAGCTGTCGTTGGCGCAGCGATGGGTCCACGGGCGGGTGGAGAACGCCCTCGCCGAGATCGACGAGCGTCTCGGAACCGAGGCTGACAGTCGGTTCTACGCGTCGATCCTCGCCGCGCTTACCGAGACGGACGGAACGATCGAGTCGATCGCTGACGAAATCGGTGCCCCCGAGGAGGCCGTGACGGACGCGATCCATCGACTCTCGGACGTCGGCGTCGTGACGCGAGACGGGAGCTCCTTCCGGATCCGGTGACGACGTGAGAGGCTGGGGGCAGTCGGACCGTCCCCGCGGAGGGCCGGCCCGGCGATCCCCGCCGCTTCCGGAACCTTTTGCCCCGCGCCCGGTTGACGTGAGTCGTGAGCCGCTATCGAACCGCGGGAGCGTTTCTCGCGCTCGCCGCCATCTGGGGATCGGCGTTCATGGCTATAAACGCCGGGCTCGCGTACTTTCCGCCCGTCCTGTTCGCCGCCCTCCGGTTCGACATCGCCGGCGTCGCGATGTTGGCGTACGCCTGGTACGTCGCCGACGATCCGATCCCGCACGGGCGCGACGAGTGGTCGGTCGTCGTCGTCGGTGCGGTCCTGATAATCGCCGCGTACCACGCGTTGCTGTTCATCGGCGAGAGCGACCCGGCGGTGACGAGCGCGGTCGCCGCGGTCATCGTCAGTCTCTCACCGGTGCTGACGACGGTGTTCGCGCGGGCGTTTCTGCCCTCCGAACGCCTGACCGTCGTCGGCGTGATCGGACTGCTGGTCGGACTCGGGGGCGCAACCGTGTTGGCCGCGCCCGATCCCGGGAACCTGACCGGCGGCGGGACCGGAGCGAAGTTCCTCGTGTTCCTCGCGGCGGCCGCCTTCGCGCTCGGGTCCGTACTCACTCGTGCGCTCGACTCGGGACTGGAGATCGAGACGATGGAGGCGTGGTCGATGCTGCTGGGTGCAGGTATCACCCACCTCGCTGCCGCCGCGCTCGGTGAGTCCACTCGTGATATCGTCTGGACGGCTGAAGCCACCCTCACGCTGGGATACCTCGCGATCGTCGCCAGCGGGATCGGGTTTCTGATCTACTTCGAGCTGCTGGAGCGGCTCGGTCCCATCGAGATCAATCTCGTGTCGTACGTCGCCCCGGTGTTCGCGGCGCTTTCCGGATGGATCGTGTTGAACGAGGGGATCACTGCCACCACAGTCGCCGGATTCCTCCTGATCTGTGCAGGGTTCGCCCTCGTCAAGCGGTCCGCGATCCGCGAGGAGCTCCGTCGGAAGGGGCTCGTGTCCTGACCCGGGTCCGTATCGTCCCGGGTTCCCGGCCGGTTCGCCCGGACCCAGGTCCGTATCGTCCCGGTCACTGCCGGACCGACCCAGCAGGACTTTGTCGCCACGCCGCGAGGTGTCGGACATGCACCGCGACCAGGTCGCCGCGCGGATCGACCACACCGTTCTCGGTCCGACGACGAGGTGGACCGACGTCGAGACCGTCCTCGAGGCGGCGAACGAACACGGAATGAACGCCTGTATTCCGCCGTGTTTCCTCGAAGATGCCGGCGGTATCGATGAACTCCCCGAGATCGTCGCGACCGTCGTCGGCTTTCCGCACGGCCAGTCGTCGTTGGCGACGAAACGTAACGAGGCGGTCGACGCGTGGGACGCCGGTGCCGACGAGATCGACCTCGTGATCAACGTCGGGCGGCTGAAAGCCGGGGACGACGACGTCGTTGCCGCCGAGATCAGCGAGGTCGTGGCCGCGGTCCCGGTCCCGGTAAAGGTCATCATCGAGACCGCGCTGTTGACCGACGAGGAGAAGCACCGAGCCTGCCAGGCGGCCGTCGATGCTGACGCCGACATGGTGAAGACGTCGACCGGGTTCGCCGACGGCGGCGCGACCGTCCCGGACGTCGAACTGATGGCCGAATATCTCCCCGTCAAGGCCTCGGGCGGCGTCAGCTCGTATGCGGACGCGGTGGCGATGTTCGATGCGGGCGCGGAGCGGATCGGCGCGTCATCCGGCGTTGCCATCCTCGAGGGCGCGCCGGAGTGACGGTGAGAGGTCAACGCGGATCCCCACACGACCTCCGGATCTCACGGAACGGCGTCGGTCGGCTTTTGTCCGTCCGCGTCGGATCCGAACCATGACGATCGACACCGACACCGTCGAGGAGCTGATCGAGTCGGAGATCCCGAACGCGGTCGCACGAGTCACGGCACCCCGAATCCACAACGACGAGGACGAGGACGCCCACTTCGCGGTCGTGGCCGTCTCCCCCGCCTTCGACGGGGAGTCGCTCGTCGACCAACACCAGCGCGTGTACGACGCCGTGGGCGATCACATGACCCGATCCGTCCACGCACTGGAGATCAAGACGTACACGCCGACCGCATACGCCGAACACGGCGACGGACGTCTCGACGACGAACTGCGCGAGGCGGGGTTGCTCTCCGAGGAGTGACACCCCACATCCGCCGCCAGCGATCCCGATCCGACGCCACTACCTCCATCACACAGAATCAAGGCGGAAGCCCACGACTTTAGTCGTGGGTAACTGACCCATGTCGCTCTCCTCATCGACACTCGTCCGGCTCCGACACGCCTCCTGGATGGTCGTCGCGCTCGTCGTCGGATCGTTTCTGGTCGGCGTGTACCGCAGGACGAGCCGACTCGACCCGGCGTTCGTCCTCGTCGTCGTCGGCTTCCTCGTGGTGAACGGCGGACTCGTCGTCCTCGGTGCGTGGGCCGCGAACCGAGAGTGAGCGACGGCGGCCGCGTCCGTCCCGTGTCGAACCGTGTGTGCTCGTCTCACACTAGGTCACCGTTTATCTCGTTGGGTCGAATATCGAACGGACACCGTCATGACCCCGTTTCCCAGCGAGATGGAGAGCGATCGGCTTCGGTACGAGCGGCTCCACCCCGACGAGTTCGATCTCTTCGAGCTATACGAACACGTTCGGACCGACGCGCCGGAGATCGATGCGGTCACCGAGTACGTCACGTGGGATCCACACGAACACCCGCAGGCGACGGCCGAGTGGATCGAACGGTGCGGCGAGTCCTTCGAGAACGGTGACGGCGCGACGTACGTTCTCCGACCGAGGACGGGCAGCCGTGAAGGGGAACTGGCCGGACTGACCGGGATCGACGTCGATTGGGACCACAAGCGGGCGGCGTTCGGGACGTGGCTTCGGACCCCGTTCTGGGGCATGGGATACTCCGGTGAGCGCGCTGCGCGGCTGTTCGAACTGGCGTTCGAGAGGCTCGATATCGAGATCGTCGCGGTCGAACACGTGACCGGCAACGATCGATCGCGACGGGCGATACGGAAGTACGTCGATCGGTCGGCGGCCGCCGGGAGGGCCGGATCCGCAACCACGTCCTGATCGACGGGGACCCGCACGACACGGTCCGGTACAGCGTCAGTCGCGAGGAGTGGATGGAACGGGCGACCGAGGAGTGAACACCCGACCGCGGAGGCGGGAGCGATCGACCGGTCCCGTTTCTCGGGACTCAGATCGACTCGATCAGCTCCATCTGCATCGCCATCTTCCGCTCCTTGTAGTTCACGTCGACCATGTCGATTCCTCCCACGTCCTCGGGACGGAAGACGAACGTGATGTCCTCGGCGTACACGTCGCCGATCACGGCATCGTCGTCGGGCTTGAGCCGCGAACGCTTGTCCTCGTCGTCGAACACCTCGTACGAGAGGAGGCCGATGGCGTCCGCCTGGCCGAGCAGATAGAAATCGGCTGGATTCGGGAGCGTCGCACGGTTCCCGCTTCCGAGGCTGTTGTACAGCCGGGGGTTCGGGTCGCGCTCGTTGCCCCGGGCGGGCGTGAACAGCATATCCGTCTCGTACTTGAACTCGATGTCGTAGCCGTACTCCGTGTCGACGAAGTCGCGCCCCTCATCGTCGACCCACTCCAGCCGACCCTCCGTGTACACCTCCAGACACCGCTCGATGAGGTCGGACTTGTCGAACCGATCCTTCCGGCCGTTGAGCTGGTCGCCCACCGACCCGACGAGCGTCGCGTACCGGTCGATGTCGATCGCGTTAGCCAGGTCGGCAGCGTACTCTCGATCGCTAAGCATTCAGCACTCTATTAATAAAGGCCGCGCATAGCGCTTCCGATCGTGTGACGATCGATCTCGACGGAGAGTATCACACACCGCGGGTTCGACCGGTCATCGATAGTGCGGTAGCGTTGCTGGCGGCTGTTTATGTCGTAGAAACGGGAAGCCTCGGGGCTTGACCCCGAGGCGATTCACACATCGTTGCTACCGTGACGGACGCGTCCAAAGCCCTAGGGACGAACGAGCCCGGCTACCGAAACCAACAGGATTTATCATGCGTCTGTCTGACGCATACGTATGTATGGGAGCGACGCCGATGGCCGGACAGGGGGGAAGCCGTCCGCGGACGGGGTGGCTGCTGAGGGTGCTGGCGGGGATGAAACGAATCACCGCGGATCCGGGACGGGTACGCCCTCGTTGAAGACGTCCGTCGCCGAGGCGGCCGCGGCGACGCCGACCGTGCGTCGATCGACGATCGAAAACGTCGAGCGTGCGGCGAAACCGAACCGGGTCGCCTCGATCCTGGTCGCGGTCGGACCCGGCCCGCACTCCGGAGCGACGGTCGACCTCGCGAGACGAGTCGCGGAGGCGACCGACGCGTGGCTCGACCTGTTTCACGTGGCCACCGGGGTGTCGATCGAGAGCGGGGACGCCGACGGAGGCGGGACGGACGGGACCGACGCCAGCCGAACCGGGGACGCCGGGGCCGCCGCCAACCGAACCGGAACCACAGGGGTCGGCGCGGACTCGTCGAAAGCGAGCGGTGCCGAGATCGATCGCGTGAACTCGGCCGACGTGACTGGAGACGAGACGCTTCTCGAGGCCGCACGGGCCCGGGTAGCGGGGTTTGGGCGGGCCGATCGCTTCCTCATCGAAGCGGAGTCAGTGGGAGCGGCGATCGCCGACCAGTCGCCCTACTACGATCTCATCGTCGTCGGTGCGTCGACGACGGGGGCCGTGGGTCGGTTCGTGTTCGGTAGTACGACCGACACGGTCGTCGACGACGCCTCGGCTCCCGTCGTGGTCGTCGAGTCCGACGAGGCGACTCCGCTCCGCTAGCCGGAACCGATCCTCCCGTCCCGTTCGTCGCCCGGGTTTCGCTTCCCGCTCTGGCTCGTCGCGATGGCCCGACAAGGTTAAATTAGTGTACATACTTGTACATCACAAGACGGACTCATACATTGGTGGGCACTATGGATATCCAGAACACGATCGAACGCGTCACGAACGGGGAAGACCTGACGCTCGAGGAGGCTCGCGAGACCGCTCGCCTCGTCTTCGAGGAGATGACCGAGGCGCAGATCGGTGCGTTGCTCGCCGCCTTGCGCGCCAAAGGTGAGACGGAAGCCGAGGTCGCGGGCTTCGCACGGGGAATGCGTGACGCAGCGCGCACGATCGAACCGGACCGGGAACCGCTCGTCGACACGTGCGGCACCGGTGGCGACGACTACGACACGATCAACGTCTCGACGACCGCGGCGATCGTCGCCGCGGGCGCGGGCGTGCCGATCGCCAAACACGGCAACTACTCCGTCTCCTCCTCGTCAGGCAGCGCGGACGTGCTCGAGGTCGCCGGGGTCGACGTCGAAGCCGAGCCGAGCGCAGTCGAAACCGCCATCGAGACCGACGGGATCGGGTTCATGCTCGCGCCCGTGTTCCATCCCGCGATGAAGGCCGTCATCGGCCCGCGCAAAGAGCTCGGGATGCGGACGGTGTTCAACGTGCTCGGCCCGCTGACGAACCCCGCCGGGGCCGACGCACAGCTGCTCGGCGTGTACGACCCCGATCTCGTCGCGCCCATGGCTCGAGCGGTCGCACACATGCCGGTCGAACGGGCGCTCGTCGTCCACGGGAGCGGAATGGACGAGATCGCGCTCCACGACGAGACGGTCGTCGCGGAGGTCGTCGGCGAGGACGTACGAGAGTTCACGATCACGCCCGAGGACCTCGGACTCGATGCCGCCCCGATCGAAGCCGTCGCGGGTGGCACACCTCAAGAGAACGCCGCGGACCTTCGCGGGATCGTCGACGGTTCGGTGACGGGACCGAAACGTGACCTGATCCTCGCGAACGCGGGCGCTGCGATCTACGTCGCCGGCAGGGCCGAGTCGCTGGCGGCGGGCGTCGAGCGCGCGGCCGAAGCGATCGACTCGGGCGATGCCGCCGCCAAACTCGACGCGCTCCGCGGCGAGACATCCGGCACCGAGCTCGTGGGAGAGACGGAGGACGACGACTGATGGCGCGCTCGAAGATCTGTGGGCTGACGCGCGGCGTCGACCTCGAGGCGGCCGTCGACGCGGGTGCGGACGCGGTCGGCGTGATATCGGAGGTTCCGGTGGACACCCATCGCGAGGTAGATCCGGCAACTGCGGCGGAGCTCCTCGCTGAGGTCCCGCCGTTCGTGACCGCCACGCTGGTGACCATGCCCGAGTCGGCCGAGCGCGCCGTCGAACTCGTCCGGACCATCGGCCCGGACGCGATCCAGCTCCACGGGGAGTGGACCGCGGACGAGCTCGGATTCATTCGCGCGGAGACCGAACGAAAAGTGCTGCTGGCGATCGACGCGGACGACCCCGCGCGAGCCGAACGATTCGACGGCGTCGCCGACGCGCTGGTCATCGACTCGACCGACGACGCCGGTGCGGGCGGCACCGGGGAGACACACGACTGGGAGGCGGTAGGGGCGCTTGCGGCGCGACTGACGACCCCCGTCGTCCTCGCGGGGGGGCTCACCGCCGAGAACGTCGGCGAGGCGATCCGGATCGCCGAACCGTTCGCCGTCGACGTCGCCTCCGGCGTCGAGCTTTCGGACGGCCGGAAAGACCACAACGCGGTCGCCCGGTTCGTCGCTAACACGATCCGTGAGGTAGGGATCGCATGACAGGAACCGAGCTCGACCGATCGAGAGCCGAGTTCGTCGCGCTCGCCGAGGACGCTGACGGACCGGTCGTCGTGCGGGCGGCCGCACCGCTCGATCCGGGAACGACACCGTTGGGTGCGTACGCGACGCTCGTCGGGGAGAGTCGCTACGGGTTCCTCCTCGAGTCCGGCCAGAAGGTCGCGTCCAGTGACCCCGATGGCGCGTTCACGGCGGGCGGTACCGCTGACAAACACGCTCGATACTCCTTCGTCGGGTACGACCCCGAGGCCGTCGTGTCCGTCGGTCCTGACGGCACGGCGGTGACACGGCTCGGACCCGGTGCGGCGTTCATCGGGGACGCGACGGCTGGATACGGCGTCGACGGTACTGATGTCGACGGTGATCGCGCGCTCGGACCCGGCGCCGGCGACACCATCGACAGGGTTCGCGCGGCGTTTCCCGACGTGTCCAGACGGGGATTCCCCGAAACCGACCGGCAGATCCTCTCCGGCGGGTTCGTCGGGTTCCTCGCCTACGAGGCGGTATACGACCTCTGGTTGGATGAGGTCGGCATCGAGCGTCCTGAGACCGAGTTCCCCGACGCGGAGTTCCTGTTGACGACACGGACGGTCGTCTTCGACGAGAAGGAGGGGAGCGTCGAGCTCGTGTTCACCCCCGTCATCGGTGCCGATGACGACCCGGGAGAGACGTACGATTCCCTCGCGGCGGAGGCCGAGCGGGTCGCCGACGCCCTCGAAAACGCCGATCCACCGGATCCGGACGGGATCCGCGTCCGGGAGGCGGAGTCGGGACCGCAAGACGAGTACGAGGAGGCGGTCAGAAGAGCGAAGCGACACGTTCTCGACGGCGACATCTACCAGGGCGTGATCTCCCGAAGCCGGCGACTCCGTGGCGACGTCGACCCGGTCGGGCTGTACGCCGCATTGCGCGACGTGAACCCCTCGCCGTACATGTATATTTTGAAACATGACGATCGAACCATCGTCGGCGCGAGTCCGGAGACGCTGGTCTCGGTGAAGGGCGACCGGGTCGTCTCGAACCCCATCGCGGGCACCTGTCCGCGCGGATCGAGCCCGGTCGAGGACCGACGGCTCGCGGGCGAGATGCTCGCGGATGGAAAGGAACGTGCCGAACACACGATGCTCGTCGACCTCGCACGCAATGACGTTCGACGCGTGTCCGACCCCGGATCCGTGCGGGTCGAGGAGTTCATGAACGTGCTGAAGTACAGCCACGTCCAACACATCGAATCGACGGTGACGGGGCGGCTCGCGGCCGACTCGGACCCGTTCGACGCGACGCGCGCGGCGTTCCCGGCCGGCACCCTGACGGGCGCGCCGAAGGTCCGTGCGATGGAGATCATCAACGCCCTGGAGTCGACCCCCCGGGAGGCGTACGGCGGGGGTGTTGGCTACTACTCGTGGACCGGCGACGCCGACTTCGCGATCGTTATCCGGACCGCCACGCTTCGGTCCGACGTCGGAAGCCGGAGCGAGGACGAGATCACGATCCGGGCCGGCGCGGGGCTCGTCGCCGACTCGGAGCCGACGGCGGAGTACGAGGAGACCGAACAGAAGATGGAGGGGGTGTTGACTGCCGTCGAACGGATCCGCGGTGCGGATATCGAGGAGGTAGGATCCGACGAGGCGGGGATCGGAGGCGTTGAGCGATGAAGGTCGTCGTGGTCGACAACTTCGACTCGTTCACGTACAACCTCGTCGAGTACGTTTCCGAGCTGACGCTCGATGCCGAAACGGGCGGCGAGGACCCGACCGGGCCCGCCGGCGAGTCGATCGACATCGCGGTCCACAGGAACACCACGTCGCTGGCGACGATCGCGGCCGAGGAGCCGGACGCGGTGATCATCAGTCCCGGTCCGGGCCACCCGAAAAACGATCGCGACGTCGGGGTGACCGCGCCGGTGCTTCGCGAGCTCTCCCCGGACGTTTCGACGCTCGGCGTGTGTCTCGGACTGGAGGCGGCGGTCCACGAGTACGGAGGGACCGTCGGTCACGCACCGGAGCCGATCCATGGAAAGGCGTTCCCGGTCGACCACGACGCCGAGGGCGTCTTCGCGGGGCTCGAGCAGGGGTTCCGCGCCGGGAGATATCACTCGCTCGTCGCGACCGAGGTCCCCGACGTTCTCGACGTCACCGCGACGACCGAACACGACGGCGAGTCGATCGTGATGGGCGTTCGTCACCGAGATCACCCGATCGAAGCGGTACAGTTCCATCCGGAAAGCGTCCTCACGGCGGTCGGTCACGACGTCATCCGAAACTTCCTCTCGACGGTGTCGGTACGCGACGATTGACGCCGTGGGCTTCCGTCTCGTTCCTCCCTGAGCGTCTCCTCGTCGGAACGGCTCACTCGGTCGAGTGGGATCGGGTTGCCAGTCCCGCCAGATGACTGATCTCCGGGAGGAGGACCTCCTCGACGCCGAGCCTGACCGCGTTCTCCGACCCCGGAAGACAGACGACGACCGTCCCGTCCGCAACTCCGGCGGTCGCGCGTGAACCGACCGTTCGCGTGCCGACCTCCTCGTAGGAGAGCCGCCGGAACAGCTCGCCGAATCCGGGAAGCTCCTTCTCGAACAGGGGACGGACCGCTTCGGGAGTGACGTCGTCCGGGGTAACGCCGGTTCCGCCGGTCGTCACGATGGCGTCAGTGTCGTCACGTCGAGCGAGTCGGTCGACCGTTCCCTGGATCCCGTCGAACTCGTCGTCGACGAGCTCGCGGACGACTATCCCGTGGCCGGCCGACTCGAACGCGTCCACGAGGCGGTCCCCGGAGGCGTCCTCGTCCATCGACCGTGACGAGGAAACCGTGACGATGGCAACGGAAACGGTTCCGGCATCGTGTCCGTGAGGGTCGTGTTCGTGCCGTGTTTCGTCGTCGTGCCGGTCACCGTTGTTGCCGTCGTGGTCGTGGCCCTCGCTCATGGGGCTCCGTTCGAACGGACGCACAAAACCTTCGGCGATCCGATCTAGGGCCAGTCGTCACGGGACGACTCCTCGATCGTCTCGGTGTCCTCCGGAGTCGTCATCGTCCAGCCGGCCGCTTCCGCGGCATCCTCGACGTGAAGGAACTCCCAGCCGGTCGCCTCCGCGACGGCGATGTCGTCGTCGTCGGTCCCGACGAACACGTGTCGGTCCGTATCGAACTGTTCTTTGATGTTCTCCAAACTCTCCTCGACGCCGCGTGGCCCGGAAAAGAAGTCCTGACGGACGCGGTGCTTTCGGGTGAAGTTCGTGACGACGTACGTCGGTTTCTCGCTGACGACGCCGACGTACTCGGTCCACTGCCGTGCTCCATTGAACACGGCGTTGGGATCGGCGAGCGATCGCAGCGCCTCCAGTTCGAACGCCAACGTCATATCGCTTGATCCGCCACTGTCCATGGACGGGATATCACGCCGCGGGCGAAAACAACTTCGTTTCGATGGCTGCCGAGTACGCTCGCTCGACGACCACCGTTGCCACGGATCAGCGGGCCCGGACGAGATAGTACTCGGTGAACTTCACCACGTCCCCGTCGTCGAGATCGCTCGACTGCGGGGCAGTCCGTGGCCTCCCGGCCAGTTCCGCCACGACCGCCTGCGTCTCGTCACCGAGCTCGTCGTAGTGATGGATCCGGGTCTCGGGCGGGATCCTGCCGGTACGCCGCAGTCGCATTCGCCGACCCTGTTCTCTAAGTGGCATGTGGTACCATATATCATGATTAAACGTAAACGTTTCCCCGAACCACACGATTCGGGAGTGCGACGTCGAGCGCGGGTCGTCACAGGTCGTACCGTGGAAGCGTGACGATCACGGCGGTCCCGCGGGGGTCGACGTCACGTACCGTCGCCGATCCGCCGGACTGCTGGAGGACCCAGTACACCATCCACAGGCCGAGCCCGCTCCCGTGGTAGAGCGCATCGACCGCCCGTCCGGTCTCCAGCACGTCCCGGTTCATGTCGGTCAGTCCCGGTCCGTCATCGACGATCCGTATCTCGACGTGGTCGTCCGTTTCCGTTACGGTAACGTCGATGCTCGGGTTGTCACGGTCGTGGTGGATAACCGCGTTCCGGATCAGCTCCGCTACGGCGCGATCGAGCCACTCCGTCGCTGACGCGACGACGGCTCCATCCGACGTCGTCGACGTCGAGATCGATGCGTCGGGATACTCCGCGGACAGCGACGATCCGATCTCGTCTACCGCCGTGGAGACGTCTATCGGCCCCGGATCCGGCTGATCGCCCAGCACTTCGGTGATATGATGTGCCTTCTCGCTCGTCGTCAGGAGATCCTCCGTCCGGGATAAGACGTACGAGGCCGCCTCGGCAGCCTCCGCGGTAGTTTCGATGTCGTTCGCTCCGTCATTCGACCCGGCGATCTGGTTCGCTCGTCCACGAATGACCGTCAACGCGTTCCGGAGGTTGTGCTGAAGCACGCGGTCGACGACCTGGAGCTGTCGTGCGCGGTTCTCCCTGTCAGTTACGTCCCGAAGCACGCCGACGACACCACCCTGCTCATCGCCGTCCTCCGTGTCGTGTAACGGGTAGTATCGGACGTCGAACGTCCGGGTTCCGCGATCCGGATGCGTTCGGGTCGTTCGATACTCGATCGAACGTCCCCGCAGCGCCCGGTCACCGTTTCGTTTTACCTCCGGATACTGGTCCTCATCGATGACGTCCGCAAGCGAGAGGCCTGTCACGTCCTCTCGTTCGATCCCGTGATAGGACCGATACCGCTGGTTCGCGAACAGGAAATCACCGTTTCGATCGACTGCGGCGATCAGGTCGGTCGCCCCGTCGACGGCACGCTCGAACTGTTCCAGCTCCGTCGCACGCTGCTCGAGGTCGGTGACGTCGCGACAGATGGCAAACGTCCCCGCGAGCTCGCCGTCGGCGTCGTAGTATGGATATCGACGCGTACTGAACGTCGCCTCGCGACCGCTCCGTTCGAACGTCGGCGAGGTCTCGTACTCCACTGGCTCCTCGGTTTCGAGCACCTCGCGCCGGCGCTCTTCGATGAAAGCAGCCGTCTCGGTGTCCATGAAGGCGAACTCGTCGGCTCCGTACAGCTCCGCACGTGAGAGCCCGGCGAACTCGCTCACGGCCTCGTTGAGCAGCTCGAACTCCCCGTCGAGGTTCTGTAGCAGGATCGGGTCGTCGAGTCGTTCGACGACCTCTCGATACTGTTTCAGCCGTCGCTCCGCTGCCTTACGCTCGGAGACGTCGGTCTGGATGGCGATGAACCGTGAGACCTCGCCGTCGGAGTCGAGGACGGGCGCGATCGTCTGGTGGGCGTGATACAGACTCCCGTCACGCCGCCGATCGATGATCTCCTCCTCGTACACCTCGCCGGCGTGGATCGTCGACCACAGCGACTCGAAGTACGCGTCGGTCATCTCACCCGAGTTGAGAACTGCCGGCGTGCGGCCGATCACCTCCTCGGCCTCGTAGCCCGTATGCGCGGTGAACGCCGGATTGACGTATTCGATCGTGCCGTCGACGTCCGTGACGTAGATGGCGTGCCCGGCGTGTTCGACGAGGTTACGGAACGCCTCGAGCTCCTGTCCGTTCCCGTTCCCGACCACCTCCCTGAACACGCCCGTGTACACGCGTCGACGGTCGATCACGTGTTCGTGAAACCGAACCGAAAAGACGATCCGTCCCCCGTCGGTGGCTCGCATCGGGACGAGCATCTCTCCCGCGTCGGCGAGGCCGTCGACGGCTTCGAGACGATCGCGAAACGTCTCAAGACGCTCCGAGGCCGGGCCATCCCACACGAGCGTCTCCAAGCGGCGGCCGCGGAGTCGCTCCGCGGAGTCGCCGAGTACGCTCTCCGTCGCCGGATTGGCGTAGACGATCTCGCCGTCGTCGTCGATCGATATCACCGGGTCGGTACACCCCTCCACGAAGGAGACGAAGAAGTCGCTCCCGGGAGCCTCGTTTCGGTCGTCGGGAGCGTCGTGAGACATAATGTGATCCGGTTCGGTGTAGGGCGAACGAAGTACTCATTCCGGCGTGCCCACGAGTCCCCTACTGTTCGGTCCGGGCAGCGAGGTCGTCGACGGAGAAACCGGGCTCCATCAGGAGGTCCGTCTGTCCCCGCACGTCGTGGCCCTCGCGCATCAGCCGTTTGAACGCCGACTGCGGCGAGAGATCACCGATCAACACGCCGCCGACGACGCGGCCGTCCTTCAGGGCGACCCGACGCCACTCGCCCTCGGCGGTCGTCGCCTCGACGGAGTCGTCGCCGAGGGTCGGATGACCGAACGAGAGGAACGGGAAGTCGAAGTGGGTGATCGAGTACGACGATACCCACTCGAACCGCTCGCTCCCGTAGTCGATCATGTTGCGGGCGGCGATCGTCCCCTGTTCTTTCGCGGACCCCCACGCCCCGTTCTGTGCTTGCTCGCCGAGGATCACGTCATAAAAACGCGTGATGTCGCCCGCCGCGAACACGTTATCGACGTTCGTCCGCATGTACTCGTCGACGACGATCCCGTCGTCGATCTCGATCGGAGTCTCCTCGACTATCTCCGTGTTGAGATCGAGCCCGATCGCGACGCCGGCGAAGTCACACTCGTATCGCTCGCCGTTCGGGTCGATCGCGGCCTCGACGTGCCCATCGTCGTCGGTCTCGAATCGGTCGACGCCGGAATCGAACACCGGCTCGACCCCGCGTTCTCGCATCGCCTCGTGCATGATCTCCGCACCCTCGTTCGAGAGCGCGTATCGCCACCAGGAGTCGCCACGCATCAGGTACTCGGCCTCCACGCCCTGTGCGCCACAGATCGCCGCGAAGTCGATACCGAGCAGCCCTGCACCGACGACGACGCCTCGTTCCGCGCCCTCGATGCTCGCTTTGATCTTCCGGGCGTCCTGAAACGTCCAGAAGTGGTGGATACCGTCCGCATCGGCGTTCTCGACGGGCAGCTGTTGTGGCGTCCCACCGATCCCCAAGAGGAGCTTGTCGTACTCGATCGTCTCCCCTTCGTGGGTCCGGATCGCGTCGTTGTCGACGTCGATGTCGACGACGACCGTATCGAGGCGGAGATCGATGTCGTGGTCGGCGTACCACGACCCGTCGTGGATCGAGATCGGTGCTTCGGGGAGCTTCCCCTTGGCGTATTCCTTGATCAGGATCCGGTTGTAGAGGGACTCTCCCTCGTCCGTGATGACCGTGATCTCGGCGTCCGGCGCTTCCTGACGGAGCGTCTCGGCCGCGGATGCCCCCGCGATACCGTCACCGATGATCACGTACGAATCGCTCATGATCGGCCGTTCGGATTCAGGGGTAAAGTGGGTTGTCATCCATCGTTCTGATCGGATGCATGATCCACACGTACGGCCTCAGCGTACCGGAACGGTCTCTTCCGAAGCGTTTTTGAAAAAATCAACTCGATCTCCGTGGGGCGCTCCGATGCTGTGACGAACATCCCGGTCACGTGCTACCAAGCGGCTTCGAGTACCCCGAGTATCTCCTCTTCGGTCGGTTCGACCGGCGAGACGGAGAGGAGTCCGTCCGCACGTATTCGCGCCGCGATCCCCGGAAGCTCCGCGCGCGAGAGCTCGTCCAGATCACGAAGCCGGGACGGCAGTCCGAGGTCGTCGCGGACGGCCGCGACGGCATCGACGACGGCGGTTCCACTCCCCGCGGCGGTCTCGTCGTCTCCATCCGTGTCTCCATCGACGCCGAACGCCTCGGCGAGGAGGTCCCGACGACCGTCCACGCGGTCGAAGACGAGCTCGAGAACGTACGGAGCCACGATGCCGTGAACGGTTCCCTGATGGACATCGTAGTCCCGAGAGAAGCCGTGACCGAAGGCGTGGATGATCGACGCCCGATACGTCCCCGGAGTGGATATCCCGTACTGCGCGAGGACGAGCCCGGAGACGGCCTGATACAGTTGCCGGTCGTTCATCTCCTCGTCGGGGAGCGTTTCGAATCCTGACTGCATCAACGAGAGCCCGCGCATCGCGGTCCCGTCGGTTATCGGCGTCGAATGCGGCGAGTACAGACACTCGACCGCCTTGTCGAACCCGTTCATCGCGGAGGAGCACAACACCGACTTCGGGGTCGTTTCGAAGAGTGCGAGATCATAGAACAGTGCCGTCGGCATGAGTCGCCGATCGCTCGCCGAGCCGTTCGGTATCTCGTGTTCGGAGACCCCCGAGGGATCGAGGGAGAGGTTGACGCCGGCGATGACCGAGAGATCCGCGCCCGCGAGCGTCGTCGGCACGGCGAGGATCGGGGTCGGATCTCCGTCGTCGGCGACCGCGACCGTTCCCGTCTCGATCGAGCGCTCGGCCGCGCGCTCGAGGTCGTCGTGGCTCCCGAGCGCGCTGATGACCTTCGCCACGTCGAGGCTGCTTCCGCTACCGACGGCGACGACGGCGTCGAACCCCTCGGATCTAACGCGTTCGGCGCCGTCCAACCCCGTTGCGAGGTACTTCTCCGGCGTCGTCTCGGCGAACACCTCGATCGGCCGGTTCCCGAGGCCGGTCTCGACCGGGTTCATCACGTCTCGGTTCGCACCCACGTTCGACCCGGTGACGACGAGCGTGCCCTCCAGATCACGGTCGTCCAGAACCGCTCCGAGGTCGGAGACGCATCCACGACCGCAACGCAGCTCACCGGGGTCGTAGTCGAACACGAACCGCGATCCGGCCGTATCGATGGATCGGGACATGGTAACCGATCGTCGAGAACCCTCATAAATCCGGGCAACGGCCACTGGAACCGCCACAGATTCAAGGTCGTTCGGACCCGATCGACCGTATGAAGATACGGCAGAACATCCGTCATTGGGCCGCGAAAAAGGCGTTGACGACCCCGGTCGTCGGCGATGTCGCTAACGACAAGCTCGTCGACATGCACACGACCATCTTCCTCAACAAGGCCGACGAGGACCGCCGCGAGGAGCGACGAGCCCACCTCGACGACTTCTTCGACGCGACGATGGACACCTACGTCGCAGGTCTAGAGGCCGGCTTCGAGGAGGCGAAAGCGCGGGAGATCACGCATATCCAGGCCAATTTCGACTTCTTCAACAACGGTTGGACGGAAATGATGGAGATCCCGGCGGACGAGCTGGAGGAACACTATCGACGGTACGAGTCGTTCTTCGTCGAACACGGGATCACGATCGATGACCCGCTCGGCGAGTTTCGGCCGGCTGACGGGATCGCGGACGCCCCAGCGACGCCCGAGCGATTGGCGGCTCCGGAGTACGAGAACGCCCTCGCCGGGTTCGCCGACGACGTGTACGTCGAGACCGCGGACGGCGAAACGGTCGTCGGCGGTGACACCGAGGAGCCGGAGGAGGTCGACCCCGCGACCGCCCCCGGCCTCGACGAGGACGAGGCGAGCGCGTAAGCCCCCGCGGACGTCCACGACCACCGGAGGAGGCGTCCCCTCGGCCGGAACGTCACGGAAAGTCGTCCCCTTTTATCACGGCAGGGATCGATCGGCCGACATGAATCGCGGTCAGTCGTTTCTCCTCCTGTTGATCGCGCTCGTCGGGGTTCTCACCCTCGTCATCGTCTCGCCGTTCATCGAGTACGTCATCGCCGCGGTGATACTCGCGTACGTCCTTTTTCCCTTCCACGAGTTCCTCATGACTCGGCTCGCACCGATCGCGGAGGGACGCAACGCGCTCACGGTTCGCGCCATGGAGATGGCCTCGGCGGTGACGCTCATCCTCGCGTCGATCGTGGCCGTAGTCATTCCCTTCGCGTACATCTCGTTCGTGTTCGTCGAGGACCTCACGGCGATAGCGACCGGCGATAGCGACATCGACGTCGTCGCGATCGAGGCCCGGATCGCCGAGCTCACCGGCGAGGAGTTCGACATCGAGGGGTGGCTCGTGACGACCGGGGACGTGCTTCTCGATGCACTGTTCGGCGGGATCGGTGGAATACTGACGAGCGCGCTGCGCGCGTCGTTAGGGCTCGCGCTCGCGCTCTTTTTATTGTACTACGCGTTGATGGACGGTCCGGCGTTCGTCGCGTGGCTTCGGTCCATGATTCCACTGCCGTCGGACGTCACCGACGATCTCCTCACGAAGATCGATGCGACGACCCGAGGAGTCGTGATCGGACACATCTCCGTCGCGCTGTTACAGGCCCTCATCGCCGGTGCTGGCCTCTGGGTCGTCGGGATACCGAACGTCGTGTTCTGGACGTTCGTAATGGCGATCCTCGCGTTGCTGCCACTCATCGGCGCGTTCCTCGTGTGGGGACCGGCGGCCGCCTATCTGATCGTTATCGACGAGGTGACTGCGGGGATCCTGCTTGCAGCCTACGGGATCGCGGTCGTCTCCATGGTCGACAACTACGCGCGCCCGCTGGTCATTGACCAGCAGGCACATCTCAACCCGGGGGTCATTCTCGTCGGCGTGTTCGGCGGTGTCTACTCGATCGGCTTCACCGGACTGTTCGTGGGCCCCATCGTCATCGGCGTTCTCGCCGCGACCCTAGAGACGTTTCGCGAGGAGTACGACGCGATCTAGACGGGATCGCCGGTGCCGGCCGATCATCGTCTCGACGGTTCCGGGAGGACCGCTTCCGCGGCCGCGACGCCGGCGGCGATCCGCGCGGCCATCGAGGTGCCGAACCGATCCGCGCCGCATCCTGGGCCGGCATAGGCGACGCCGGGAACGCCGATCCCGGCGAGGTCGACTGGAACGGTTCGTGATCGGGGAACTCCGCTCGCGGGAACGGTTGCGGCCGCGGGGTCGCGTTCGATACGGAACGATCGAATCGACTCCCGGGGGAACGCCGGGAACCGGTTCGAGAACGCGTCGAGCCAGCGATCACGACGCTGCTGCCCGTCGCCCGACCTCCCGGCGTGGTGACCGTGACTCGGCCCGGATCCACCGTGTCCGACGAGATACAGGAGGTGGTCGCCGCCGTATCGGCGAGGCGAAACCAGGTTCGTGTGTTCGATGACGACGTCGAAGGGTGCGTCGTCGTCATCGAGGACGAGCCGCCAGGCGTCCGTCAGCGACTCCTCCGCGGTCACGAGTGCACAGATCCCGGCAACGGGATCGACTCCCGGATCGACGCCGACCAGTCGCGTGAGATCGATCGGATCCGTCGCGAGAACGATCCCGTCGCTCTCGACGTGCCGGACGCCCGAATCCGTCTCCACGGTGGCCGACGGCGACGGAGCCCGATCGGCACTCGAGGAGTCGATGTCGACGATCCGGGAGGTCGGTCGGACCGCGTCGATACCGATCGCTTCGACGAGCGCGTCGACGAGAACGCCCGCTGACCCCTCCAGGTACCCGACCGTCTCGCCGTTCCGACCGTGATCACCTCGGCGCTCGACGTGCTCACGAAGCCAAACGGCGGGAACGTCGGGGGCTCGATCACCGAACGCCGCGCGGAGCAGCGGCTCGAACCAGCCGGCGTAGAGCTCTGTTCCCGCGTGTTCGGTCACGATCGACTCGACCGTTCGGTCCTCGATCCCCGCCGGGTCTGGCGAGCCGTCTCCGTCGTCGTTCGCCGCGGGGAGGGCCCGACGAAGCCGGCGAAGCCGGAGCGCGTTACGAGGTCCGAGCCCCGGATACGCCAGCCGCTCCCAGGGGGCGTCCACGGGGTGAACCACCCCGTCGAGGTACCGGGCCGTACGACCGCTCCGTTCGACGAGGCAGTCATCGACGTCGTGGGCGGCCGTGACCTCCCGGATCGGCCCGTCCGGTCGACCGACGTATCCGGGAAACCGTTCGACCGGGTCGCCGGCAGTGTCGTACGTTCGGGCGTGCCCACCGACCGCGTCCGCGGGATCGAACAGGCGAACCGGGTGGTCGGCCCGCGCTATCCGAGCGGCCGCGACGAGTCCGGCCACTCCGCCGCCGACAACCGTGTACATACGCTCATGACGGTACGACGTGACCAAGTGTGTTGTGCTCGGCCGGGCCTGCAAACGGTTAACCACGTTCGAGCCGTGGACCGCCCATGGGAACCACCACTACCGACCGATGGTCGTTGAACCGACGCGACGCGCTCGCGATGGTCGTGGCCGCGCTCGGGGTCAACGCGGTGGGCGCGCTCGGTATTCCCTTCACGGCTCCGGGGAGCGCGTGGTTCGCGTCGTTGACGCTTCCGTCCTACTATCCCCCAAACTGGGTGTTCGGCGTCGTCTGGCCGATACTGTACGCGCTGCTGGGAGTCGCCATCGTCCTCGTGGTCCGCGCAGGACGCGCACACGACGTATCGCTCGGCCGGGAGACCGGTCCGATGCCCGTCTCCAGGCCAGCGCGTGTTGCTCTCGGACTCTTCGGCGTCCAGCTCGCCGTCAACGTCGCCTGGTCTCCCGTGTTCTGGGGACTCGAACGCCCGGACCTCGGACTCGTCGTGCTCGGATCGCTTCTGGTTCTCGTCCCCGTGACGATGGTCGCGTTCGACCGCGTGGATCGACGTGCTGCCCTGCTTTTGTTCCCGTACCTCGCGTGGGTCGCGTTCGCGACCGCGCTGAACTACGGGATCTGGGCCGCGAACTGAGCCGAGCCGTCGCGGTCCACGCGGACGCTACGCGCGCTCGAGGATATCGGGGGGGCCGGCGGCTTCGTCGCGGCCGGATCCATCCCCGAGCCGATCGTCGAGGAATCCGCGCTCGGCGTCGGTCAGTTCGTCGTCGCGGTCGCGGAAGACGGAGAGACCAGACCGGTATCGCTCGATATCGCCGCGTCCCGTCGCGGGTGCCGCGACCGGTCGCTCCAGTTCGAGCTCCGCGATCCCGGTGTTCTCGCCGGTGTACGCGAAGCCACATTTATAACACGCCTCGTATGCGAACGGGTTGTTAACCGCGATCCGAACCCGGTCGTACCCCGACTCCACCAGCCACTCGACGGTTCGGGCGATCAACGACGGACCCAGTCCCTCACCCCGGCGTGTGACGTGAACGGTCACGTACCGTAGCCGACAACACTCGGGGTCGGTTCGGTCCGGCGAGAAGGAGATCGCCGCGAGCACGTCGCTCGCGAACGCGTCCCGATCGAGCCCCGCCGGCAACGGCTCCGCCGGATTCCAGTCGGCTGCTGCCGGCGATCCGTCGTCCGTGGACAACACGGCCTTCCCCGGCTTCCCGATCACGAACTTACCGGCGTACGCGAACGCCCGGTAGTCGAGACGGAGGGATATCCCGTCACCCGGCGCGCCCACGACGACGAACTCCATACGAGGGACAGGACGGCGGAGTATAAACCACCTCCGCGGCGCCGACCGGTTCTACGGGGTTCGTCGGCACGAGACCGCCTACACCCGATCGGGGTTTATAAACACCCGCGTCACGGATATCCGGTATGCACGGCGTCGGCGATCTCCGGTTTTTCGATCGGATCGCGCCCCTGTACGACCTCGTGATGCCGTCCGCGGACGGTCGAGCACTGGCGGCCGGGATCGAGCGGGGGAACCGCCCGACGGAGACTCTACTCGACGTCGGCGGCGGGTCGGGTCGTGGGGCCGCAGCGATCACCGGCCCGGACGTCACCGTCGTCGACGTCTCGGTAGGCATGCTCGCTCGCGCACGGAAGGCCCGTGGGCTGTCGGCAGTGGCCGGGGACGCCGGCCGGCTTCCGTTCCGCGACGATGCGGTCGATGCGATCGTCGTCGTCGACGCGTTCCATCACTTTCCGGATCACGGAAGCGCGATCGCGGAGGCTGCCCGCGTCATCGCACCCGGGGGTGTCATCGTGATCCGGGAGTTCGATCCGACACACCCGCTCGGTCGACTCCTGGTCGCTGGCGAGCACGCGATCGGAATGGGGTCGTGCTTCCGCACGCCCGACGCGCTCGCGACCGATCTCGACGCGGCCGGGTTCGATTCGTCAGTCGTGGACCGAGGGTTCGGCTACACGGTCGCGGGCGTGCGACGAGAGTCGGGATGATAGCCCGGCCCGCCGAGAGAACACGGACTCAGTCCTGCGGGTGTGCGTGGTCGTGGGTATCGTCCGACTCCCCGCCGTGATCGTGATCCGCCCCGTGATCGTGTCCTGCACCGTGGTCGTGTCCCTCGTCATCGGTCTCGCCGAGAAGCTCTGCGCCCTCTCCGTCGATCATGTCCATGTTCTTCAGGTTGTCCCGCTCCTCGAAGTCCTCGACGGCCGCCATCACGTCGGCCTGCGTGATCGTCATCCGGTCCTCGGTGAGCGCGCCGAGCACGGCCTCACGAAGCACCATCCGGAGGTCCGACCCCGTGAGTCCGGCGGTACGATCGGCGACGACCGCCGGATCGAAGTCCGCGATGTCCATTTCACGGGTGACGACCCGAAGGATGTCAGCACGCATGTCGCGGTCGGGTTTGGGAAAGTTGACGATCTCGTCGAACCGACGCCAAGCGGCGGCGTCGAGCTGATCGGGATGGTTCGTCGCGCCGATCAACAGTACCTCGTCGCGAACGAGTGACACCTCGTCGATCGATTTGAGGAGGGTGTTGACGGCGCGTTTTAATGCCGCGTGCTCGTCCGACCGGCGGGTCTTCGCGACGGAGTCGAACTCGTCGATGAACAGGATACACGGCGAGAGACGCTTGGCGACCTCGAACGTCTTCTCGACGTTTTTGGCCGTCTCACCGAGATATTGGCTCGTGATCATCGACATCTTCACCTCGACGAGTGGAATGCCGAGCTCGTGAGCGAGCGCCCGGGAAACGGTCGTCTTTCCGGTCCCCGGGGGCCCGACGAACAGCAGCTTTCCGATCTCGCGGAGCCCGATGCTCGCGAGGTACTCGCGGTGTTCGATCGCCTTGACGATCTTCTGTATCTCCCCCTCCTGATCGCCGGTAAGGACGAGATCCGAAAGGGTCGTCTCGATCTCCTCCGGCGCACGGACGTTGACGAGATCGAGCATCTCGGCGTCGTCGTCCTCCTCGAAGTACTCCGCAAGCAGCGCGTCGATCCACACTCGATCGGCCTGAATGGGCCGGACGTTGTCGCGGGCCTCCTCGTAGCTGATCGGTGCGTCGACCTCCGCGGCCTCCTCGAGTGCTGTAACCAGCGTCGGGTTCGACCCTATTCGTTCGTCGTCGGCGTGATCACGGTACCACTCCAACGCCATGTCAGGCTGTGTGACCGTGATCTCGCCGGAGAACTCCGTGTGTTGGGTGAACAGTAGATCGGAGACGGCGTCCCACGGGCGTTCGACACCGGTCGCCGTTCGGGCGAGCGCGTCGGTCGGTTGTAACGGCCGCTCGACGCCGCCCGGGGCGTCATCGGTAGCGTCGTCCGACCAGAACACCTGCCGGAACCGCGGGGGCAGGTCGTTCTCGTCGAGGTCGCGGTTCTCGGTGTAGAAGTGGGTCGTCAACACGAACTCGACAACGTCGAGCGCCGGGTCACTCATCCCCGTGAGGTAGCCGTGGCAGCGGTTTAAGCGCGTCGAACCGTTCGCCACGATTCGCTCGTCATCGAGGTTTCCCACGGCGTATCGAACAGTTATTAATGCTGGTGAATGTGGTGGCGATATGAGCTCAGAGGAATCCGGAACACCCGATCCCACCGGCAGCGTCGGTACTGCTGACACGGACCACGAGAACGCTGGACAGGACGTCATCGCCGTCGATCCCGACGATACCCCACAGGGAACCGTCAACCGCCTCGAGGCCCATACGGGCGATGGAATACGGCATCGGGCGTTCACTTGCCTCGTTTTCGATACTGACGGGCGGATACTGCTGGCACAGCGTGCCCCGAACAAACGACTGTGGGACGGTCACTGGGACGGCACGGTCGCTTCCCATCCCGTCGACGGACAGTCACAGGAGGACGCGACGGAACAGCGACTCGAGGAGGAGCTGGGGATCACCCCCGATCAGTACGACGACCTCCGCGTCACCGACCGGTTCGAGTACAAACGCTACTACCCGAACGAGGGCGTCGAGTGGGAGGTCTGTGCGGTGTTGAAGGTCACGTTGGAGGACACGACGCTCGATCCCGATGACGAGGAGATCGGCGGCATGCTATGGGCGGAGTACGATCACCTCCACGAGAACCCCGCGTTGTACCGGCAGCTCCGGCTGTGTCCTTGGTTCGAGATCGCGATGCGACGCGATTTCTCCTGATCTGACGCCGCACTCGCGACCGAAACCCGCGGGTTGAAGGCCGCGCCGTGATTCCTCCTGAGTATGACCGTCGTCGCTCTACTGGCGGATCCACCCCGCGAGGGACTCGTCGCGACCGGGCTCGCGGAGTCCACGCCGCTATCGATCGCCGAGGCTACCGATCTGTACGAGGCCGCCCTTCGAGACGCCGTTCTCGCGGTCGATCGGTCCGGTGGAGAACTGCTCGTCAACTACCCCGACGATGAGACGGTCCCCGAGGCCTACCGGACGGACACGTCCTCCGAGGCGGCGCTCCGCGCGCTGGTCGCGGACACCCTCGGCGGTACCGAGGACGTCCGGTTCGAGCGGCAGGTCGGCTCGTCGTTCGGGGCGCGTGCCGGCAACACCGTCACGCACCTGCTTCGCGAGGAGGGAGCCGACTCGGCCGCCGTCGTCACTCCGAGTACGGCGATGTTCTCGCGAACCCTGATCGACTCGGCAGCGATGAAGCTGCGGACGAACGAGGTCGTCATCGGTCCGTCGACGCGCGGTCGAGTCCACTACGCCGGCTTCACCGAACCGATCGACTTCGAGGGCGCGTTCGATGGACTCGCGCTGCCGACGATCGCGAACCGTGGCCGCGACGCCGGCCTCGACGTGGAGTTCGTCGAGGCGCTCCCCTCACTGGAGACGCGCGAGGACCTGCTCGACACGATTCCGTTGCTCCGCGCGCGCTTTGCCGCGGAGCGGATCGTCCCCGACTACACCGGAGCGTTCGTCCACGAACACGGACTGGACGTCGTCATCGAGGACGGCGAGAAACGGATCGTCCGGGACTGAGTCGTCGATCGGCCTCGAGGGAATCGAGCAGCGTGCCCTGATACGTTTATAGCATATCGTCCGTCGTTTCGGCGGCTCGAAGCTCCCCCAACGTCGTGTATCTCAGTGCTTGTGGATAGCGCGTCTCGAACGGTACCGGATCCGTGAGCTCATATAACAATGCTCTCCGTAGTGGAATATCCATCTCCTCGTCTCAAGGAGATCCCGACTCATGAAACGGCCCTGACGGTGAACTACCCCATCCTGCTCGGCCTGACGGCCTCGCTGAGGGTGGGGGCTTAGCGCCTGCACCACAGCTAAAACGGCCATGATCACGACGACCGGGCACGATGGTCGTTCGTGACCCTCGTCCGCCGAAACGAATGCGAACCCGACTTCAACCGTTTCGACGGTGGCGCGGAGCGACCGACACCCATTAGTCGAACGGTCCCGAGCGTGCGGACGTGGTGGGATGGCAGAGTGGCCTATTGCGCCGGTCTTGAAAACCGGTAGCCTCACGGCTTCCTGGGTTCAAATCCCAGTCCCACCGTAGCGCGTCCGGCGCAGCTCCGCGCCGGACGCCATTCGTGCGACGATTTGAAGCAGAGAGCGACCGGGAGGAAGCGACCGTGGTTCAAATCCCAGTCCCACCGTAGCACGTCCGGCGCAGCTCCGCGCCGGACGGGTTTCATCGAGCACGAGGATCCCGTGACTGCTAATCGTTTCGTCCGCGAACGTACGTCTGGTCGTGTGCCGGAAACACGTCGTCGACGACCGATTCACCGTGCTCTTCGATGATGAGGGCGCGTAGCTCGTCCTCGTAGTCCGCCTTCGGGACCTCCTCGCTCGGCCCTTGCTGGACCTCGAACGTCTCCGCGACGAGTCGGTCCACCGCGTGCCGACCGAATCCCGAGAGCGGCGAGATGTAGTCGATCCCGTGGCGGTCCTCGAGGCTCTGTGCCTGTGCCCGGGAGACGGTTGGGACCCGATCGTCTCGGCGGCTGCCGTCGGCGATGGCGTCGACGTCGTGGTCGGCGATGGTTTCGAGCGCGTGCTCGTGGACGCGCTGGATCCCGTTCCGTGGGTAGCCGTCGGCGAGCATCCGATCCGTCGCTTCCTCGGCCACCGTTCTGTCGAGGTCGACGCGCTCGAACGGGAACCCGAGCTCGGTCGCCGCTTGCTCGGCGTGCTCCCAGTCCTCGGTGAGTCCGAAGCTCCCCGTGACACACCGAACGTCGTAGAACCGATCGAGCAGGGTGGCGGCAAGCGAGGAGTCCTTTCCACCGCTGTATAACAGCGCGAGCTCCATCTACCGCCGGCGGATGTCGAAGCTCTTCTGATCGGGCTGGAGTTCCTTGAGCAGGTCACGCATCTGTTCCTCGTCGATACGTCCCTGGACCCGTCCGCTCTGTGCGAGTGCGGCCACCTGCTGTTTGACCTTCTTTGCGAACTCGGGTTTCGACATCTCGATCGCGTTGAGGCGCTGCCGTGCGCCGTCCGTCAAGTACTGTTTGAGCACGGCCTCCTGTTGTGCCTCGGCACGCTGTTGGGCCTCCTGTTGTGCCTCTGCGTCACCTCCCTCACCCGCACGGTCCTGTAGTTCCTGTAGCTTCTTTTCGCGCAGTTCCTCGAGCCGTTCGTCGTCGGGATTCCCACTCATACGCGTGAATACTCACCCCGGGCGAAAAACGATTTCGGAGACGCAGCCTCCTGCCGCTCCGATCGGAGCGATGGTTCGGGTCGCTTAAACGGCGCACCGACGTATCGACCGGTATGAGCGAGTCGCGGGAGTTCTGTCCTCGGTGTGGCGACGCTGTCGGCGAGCGTCGCGACCCCCTTCCGGGGGAGCCGGCCGGGCGGGACGCGCTGTTGTGTGACGACTGCTACTTCGATGATTTCGACCTCGTGGACGCTCCGGACCGGATCGAGGTACTCGTTTGTTCGGGCTGTGGAGCGGTCCACCGTGGCGAGTCGTGGCGTGACGTTGGCGCACGTGATTACACCGACGTCGCGGTCGACGAGGTCGCGGAGGCGCTCGGCGTTCACGTCGACGCCGAGGACGTCGAGTGGGGCGTCGAACCCGAACAGGTGGACGAAAACACCGTCCGGATGCACTGCCGCTTCTCCGGCGTCGTCCGCGGAACGCTCCGCTCCGAGGACGTCACCGTACCCGTCAAGATATCTCGGGGGACCTGCGATCGATGTGGCCGGATCGCCGGCGGCTACTACGCCGGCGTCGTCCAGATCCGCGCGGACGACCGCGACCCGACCCCTGAAGAGCGCGCGGAGGCGCTCTCCATCGCCGAATCGTACGTCGCTGATCAGGAGGCGAAGGGGGATCGGGAGGCGTTCATCACGGAGATCAAGGAAACGGATGACGGGCCGAACGTGAAACTCTCCTCGAATCGGCTCGCACAGAACGTCGCAACCCGGATCACGGAGCGGCTCGGCGGGAGTTTCGAGTCGTATCCGACGCTCGTCACCGAGGACGGCGACGGCAACGAGGTGTATCGCGTCACGTTCGCGGTCCGTCTCCCCCGCTACGCGGTCGGCGAGATCGTCGATCCGGAGGACGGTGACGGGCCGGTGCTCGTCACCGGCGTGTCCGGCAGGCTTCGCGGAACCCGGCTCGCTACCGGCGAACCGTACAGCGCGGAGTTCGAGGACGGGGCGACGCCGACGGCGACTCGGATCGGACGACGGGAGGACGCCACGGAGACCACCGTCGTGACCATCGAGGACGAGCACGCGATTCAGGTACTCGATCCGGAGACGTACGAGGCGAGAACCGTACCGAACCCCGAGTTCGTCGACGACGACGCGGATACCGTCCTCGCGATCGAACACGACGGCGACGTCCATCTCGTCCCGCGGGACGAGTGATCGAGGCCGGCACGCAGCCCCGGCTCCTGTGGTATATGGAGCGGAGCAGTACCGTCAGCGGGACGCCGCTCGGAGGCGTCCGCTCCGAAAGAGGAAAACGAGAGAGTCGGGACGCGGGCCGTGTGGTCGGAGACGCGAACGGCTCAGTCGGCGCGGGCCGTGTGGTCGTTCGTGGAGACGGCGGTCCGCTCGGTCTCGGTCACTTCGATGCCGCGACGCTCGAGTTGCCTGATGAACTCCTCCTCGCTGAGTCCCGCTTGTGCCGCTGCCTGTGAGAGCGTCAACGTTCGCGCACCGTACAGCGTGAGCGCACTCGAGAGCCCGTTCGTTGCCATGACCACCAGTCGTCGGTGAACGATTATTAACCTTACTACTTCATTCAGGGCCCTGATACACCTTATATGATATTATGTAACGTCGTCTTCCCATGCTGATATATAAGGAAACGGGTAGCGAGGGTGCTCGTCGGGTCGGCGTCCCTGACGAACCCCACAGGAGTTATGACCCTCTACGGCCGAGTCGGATGTATGGACAGACAGCAAATAATCGCGCTGTTGTTCGCGTTCCTCATGGTGAGCTCGATGGTCGCGTGGGGCGTCAGTATCATCTGACCCGGTCCGGACGTCTCGATTCGGATACACCCGGCGCACCGGATTCCGGACGGATCCTACCCGTCTCCCCAGACGTCCGAGAGCGGATGATCTCGGCGGCGATCGGCACCAGTCCCGGATCCCGTCTCTGTCTCCGAACCGCTCTCGTCCCCCGGATCCGGTCGTGAACCCGACGAACCTGCGGAGTCGCTCGGGTTCTCACCCTCGGCAGGCCGGCGGTTCGAGCCGGCGTGCCCGTGATCGGACCGTCCCCTCATCCGTCGTGGGCGTCCCGGTCGAGAGGGTCCAGCATCGATACCCGCCAGCGCGGCCGCCGGGTCGAACGCCGGAAGGGACGGTGACGTCATCGCGTCGATCTGGTCACGGAACCACGATGGCGTATCGGCGGCCGCGCGATCGAAGAGGTCGAGAAGCGAGTCGTCGGCGAGATACGTCGCGCCGTAGTCGTCGGGTGCGCGAACGACCCGCCCACACGCTTGGATGACTGTGCGCAAGGCGGTTCGATGGTACCACGCCCAGCGGTCATCAGCCAGTCGTCGGGCGACCCGTGAGTCGTTCGTGTTTCGATACGGCGCCTTACACACCACCTGCCAGCGACACAGATCGCCGCGAAGATCGAGTGCTTCCTCCATTTTCACCGAGACGAACACTTCCGGGTCGGTGCTCGCCTTCCATGTTTCCAGCTCCGCGTCCCGGTTCGATCGATCGTGCCGGCGGATGCGCGCGGCGACCCCGAACTCCTCGAGTTTCTCGACCAGTCGCCCGGCGATGTCGTAGGAGTGTGCGTGGATCAGCCCCTTCTCGTCGGGGTGTTCCGCCATCAACCGGAGTATCAACCGGGCTATCTTCGGGACGGTCTCGGCGCGGTGTTCGTACGTCATCGGGCCCTGTGTAACGTCGTAGAGCGGACGGTTCTTCACTGGGAACGTGTGCTCGACGTCGACGAGGGCGACGTTCGACGGGTCGAGGCCGACCCCGCGACAGAAGGCTTCCTTCGAGAGGATGGTCGCCGACAACAGCGCGAACCGCTCGCCGCGGTCCCAGACCGTGTGTTCGAGGTAACGCGCCGGATCGAGCGGTTTGATCGCGAGTGCCGACCCCTCACCGCCGGATTGGTCGACCACCCACGTCGTCGGGGAGTCGAGATCGCGGTAGTCCTCCAGGAACCAGCCGAGCTCCGAGATCAGCTCCTGGAGCCGGTCGCGGCGGGCCACTTCCTCGCGGCTCAGCTCCGGCCGGCCGACGAGCTCGTCTTTGGCCCGTTTCGCGACCCCGCGGAGCGTCTCGACGAACCGTGCGGTGCGGTCGAGCGCGTCCTCGTCGTCGCGAGCGTCCGACTCGACATCGGGTACGCCGACGTCGTCCCAGACCGGAACCCGGTCGGGGGATAACTCGATAGTCGCGTACATCTCCGCCCATTCGGCGAGCCCGTGTGCCTCATCGATCACGACGACGTCGCGTTTCCGGAACACGTCGGAGCCCGCGGTGCGCATGAAGTACGCGAGGGTCATCGCGGCGTAGCGGTTGCCCGACGCGATCGCTCGGTCGGAGAAATACGGACAGCGGTGTTTCACCGAGCAGTCGAATCCCCGTTGTCGAGCACAGGGCGCGCGGGTGACCGGCGTCTCGTGTTCGCCGGGGAGGATACAGTCGTAGTTCGACTTCCCGCGGATCAACGCGAAGTCGTCCAAGAGGTCATCACGCTCCACGTCGTCGATCTGGGACACCTGTGGCGTCGTGTAGTACGCACCGGTCGGTTCGTTCGGCGCGGTCCTCTCGACCGTGGCCGACGCCCCCATGATGGCACGAGCCAGCAGCGACTTACCGCTCCCCGTGGGCGCGCGAACGAGAACGACGTCGTTGCCGGCGGCGAACGCGTCGCGCACGTCCGCAAGCGCCTGCTCCTGTGTGCCGCGGAACGTCGGTGCGGGAAACTCGGCTGGGATCCGATCGGGGTCCACACAACCCCCTCGCGCGCTCCCGGAATTAAACCCTCGGAGTGAAGCCGTCCGAGTGGTGTCCGGTCGGGACGATATGGGGTGCCGTTTCATCGCGTCGGCTCGAGTGAATCGTCGAAATCGGGGACGCGACGCCCCGTCCGGTCGGCGGTCGACGTGCCGCCGACCCGGCCGTCGCTCCCCCAGTATCCGTTCGATTCGGAGCCGTGTCCGCCCGAGCGACCCGCCTCATCGCGTGACACTCGACTCTCCACCATGAGATCGATCCACGACGTTTCCGAAACAAACGAACAACCACCGGATCGTTTATGATGGTTCGGGGGGTTCGGGCGGATATGAGTTGGCAGGAGGCGGAACGCGAGTTCGCGGACGAGGTCGTTGCCCGCGAGACGATCCCCGAAACGTTCGAGCGGTCCGCCGAGCGGAACGCGGACCGGGTAGCACAACGGTACAAAGGCGGGATCTACGACCGGTCCCTCGTTACCGAGGAGGTCGTCGACCCGGCTTCCGAGGGGGGATACGCCGACCTCACGTACGCCGAGACCCGGTCGATCATCAGACGCCTTGCCGCCGGATTCCGCGAGGTGGGCGTCGATGACGACACGCGGGTCGCGATCTACGCGGGGACTCGCATGGAATGGGCACAGGCGGATTTCGCGGCGCTCGCTGCCGGGGCCGTCGTCACGACCGTCTACGCGTCCTCCTCGCCCGACCAGCTTCGATATCTCCTCGAGGACCCCGAAGCGACGGTCGTCGTCGCGGAGAACAGAACCCACCTCGACGAGATCCTCTCGGTACGCGACGATCTTCCCCACGAGCTGGACGCGATCGTGACGATGGACGACGTCGGGACCGAGGACCTGTCCGATGACGACGCCGCGATCGTGTACACCCTCGGAGCGGTTCACGGTCTCGGCGCGGATGCCTTCGACGTGGACGCGTACGAGTCGTGGATCGACGCGACCGCGATCGACGATCTCGCCAGCCTCATCTACACCTCCGGGACCACCGGCCAGCCGAAGGGCGTCCGGCTCACCCACGCCAACTTCCGGACGAACGTCAACCAGTGCTACAAGCGGTTCGCGGACCGTCCCGATCGAGCCTCTGACGCGCCGGGTATCTCGACGGAAACGACCACGCTCTCGTTTCTCCCGCTCGCACACGTTTTCGAGCGTATGGCCGGCCACTACATGATGTTCGCGGCGGGTGCCACCGTCGGATACGCCGAGAGCCCCGACACCCTCCGTGACGACTTCGGACTGGTCCGCCCGACGACGACGACGAGCGTGCCGCGAGTGTACGAGAAGCTCTACGACGCGATCCGCGAGCAGGCCTCCGAATCGGGAATAAAAAAGCGGATCTTCGAGTGGGCGGTCGACGTCGGTCGGACACACCACGAAACGACGGATCCGGGCGTGCTACTCGACGCGAAACGATCGATCGCGGACGCGCTCGTCTTCTCCTCGGTTCGCGAGGCGATAGGCGGCAACGTCGAGTTCTTCATTTCCGGCGGCGGATCGCTGTCGGCGGAGCTGTGCGCGCTGTATCACGCCATGGACCTGCCTATTCTGGAGGGGTACGGGCTCACGGAGACGTCACCCGTCATCAGCGTCAACCCGCCGGAGGAGCCCAAGGTCGGGACCATCGGCCCGCCGGTCGTCGACACCGAGATCGCGATCGACGAGGGGATGGTCGGCGAGGAGGTGGCGGACGTTCCCGGTGACGTGGGCGAGCTCCTCGTCCGCGGGCCACAGGTGACCGACGGCTACTGGAACCGGCCGGACGCGACCGCTGAGGCGTTCACGGAGCCGGATCGACTTTCCGACGGGATCGTCACCGCGGGAGCCGCCCCCGTCGACCGCGACGGCGATCCGGACGAGCCGTGGTTCCGGACCGGCGACATCGTCCAGCTACGACCCGACGGCTACGTCGCCTTCCGGGAGCGCGCCAAACAGCTGCTCGTCCTCTCGACCGGTAAGAACGTCGCGCCGGGTCCGATCGAGGATCGGTTCGCCGCTAACGAGTTCGTCGAACAGTGTGTCGTGCTCGGCGACTCCCGGAAGTTCGTCTCCGCGCTGTTAGTTCCCAACTTCGAGCGGGTCGAGTCGTGGGCAGAGACCCGCGGTATCGGCCTCCCTGACGGCCGCAAGGCGATCTGTCGGGACGACCGCGTGCGCGAGCGATTCCAGGAGGAGATCGATCGCGTGAACGAGGAGTTCGAGCCCTACGAGCGGATCAAGAAGTTCCGGCTCGTTCCCGAGGAGTTCTCCGAGGAGAACGATCTCCTCACGCCGACAATGAAAAAGAAGCGGCGGAACATTCTCGATCGCTTCGCCGACGACGTCGAGATGATCTACGAGGAGGCCTGACCGGACGCCGACCGAGCCGGTTCGCCGCCGATCACGCCCGTGTTCGTGGCCGACCGTGGACGCGGTCGACGGTCTCTGCAGGACTCGGAAACGATGTACGGAGCATAAAGAGGAGATACTCGGTTCGTTGGGAGTCAAACAGCGATTCGACGCCAACGCGTTCGTCCGTCCCGAGTGCGGTTTGAGTCGGCTGTACGCCGATCTCGACGAGTGAGTAGCCGAGTTCATCCCTCGCGATGAAGGAACGGCTCGTTGATACGAGGGTCGCGACCCACACCGCGAATCGGGAGCGTCGGCTACGGCGACGGTGACTCGGCACGATCCCCGACGACCGCTCGGTCCGCGTCGCTCGAACGCTCCGTGCCGACCGTGTCGACCGGATCCGCGAACGCGTAGACGGTGTTGTGCCCGGTCACTTCTACCGAGAGGAAATCGCCGACTTCGACGCCGCGCTCGGTCGCTTTTTGAACGATTATCTGTCGGTAGGCACCGTCGCGACACTTCACGGAGTCACCGGTCCCCTCCTCAACGACGAGTACCTCGTACGTCTCGCCAACCATCGACTCGTACGCCTCGCCGACGACCTCCATCTTCAGCGCCGACATCGCCTTCGAGCGCTCCTTCTTTATCGTCCCGCCGAGTCCTTTCATGTCGGCGGCGTCGGTGCCGGGGCGTTTCGAGAACCGAGTGACGTTGATCTTCTCGGGGCGGAGCTCACGGAGGAGCGCCATCGACTGCTCGTGGTCGGCGTCGCTCTCCGTCGGAAACCCGACGATGAAGTCGGTCGAGAGCGTCCAGTGGTCGAGCCGATCATCGAAGGCGGCGACGACCTCGCGAAACTTCTCGACGCGGTGTTGCCGGCGCATGTCGGCTAACACGTCGTCGGACCCGGACTGGACCGGCGCGTGGATGAAGTCGTACAGCTTCTCGTTGCGGGCGAAGACGTCCGCGAGCTCCTCGTGGATGCCGTGGATGCCGCCGGGATTCGCCATCCCGAGCCGAACGCGAAACTCGCCGTCGACGTCACAGATCCGGTCGAGCAGCTCGGGGAGTTTCCGATCGCCCGTGTCCCAGCCGTACACGCCCGTGTCCTGGCCGGTGACGCGGATCTCCTTCGCGCCGGCGTGGACGAGCGCGCGGGCCTTCTCGACGTTCTCCTCGATCGTCGGAGAGTCGACCCGCCCCGTGGCGAACTTGGTGATACAGTACGAGCAGTTGCTCATACAGCCGCGGGCGATGGGGAGAATGCCGACCACGCCGTCGAGGATCGGCTCCGTGTCGGGTGTATGCGTCGGACACTCGCCGTTGAGCACGTGCGCAGGGACCTCGTCCCAGTGGAGTATCTCGGCGTCGATGCCGGCCTCGCGGAACTCCTCGCCCTGTGCGAGCGCCATACACCCCGTGACGATCAGCTCGGTCGTCTCGGCCGCCAGCTCCTCGGCACGGCGGAGCATGTTTCGCTCGGTCTTCTCGACGACCGTACAGCTGTTCAGCACGGCGACGTCCGCGTCAGCTGGCCCGTCCGCCGGCCGGTGTCCGCCGTCGCGAAGGGCCCGCTCGATCTCACGGCTCTCACCCCGGTTGGACGTGCAGCCATACGTCTCGATGTGGTACGTCGCCATCGGTTACCCCTGTTACCCGGTCGGCAGGCAAAAGGGCGACGGATCGGGGGTGAAACGAGCGCCGGGCACGCGTCCAACGGGTGGCCGGTCAGTCCTCGGCGACGACGGCGGAGCGGGTCGTCCCGACCTCGGAGTCCGACTCCGACTCGGCGGTCGAATCGGCGGGGGCCACTATCCGGTACACCGACCGGCGCGCGTCGGTCGGACACAACCCCTCCTCGACGATGCCGGCCTCCACGAGTTTCTCGACCGCGAACCGAACCGTTCGAGTGGAGAGTCTGGTCTCCTCGGCCAATCCGGTCTGGTCGAATCGACCTTCGGCATCGAGCACGTAGTAGACCAGCTTGGCGCTCGGTGGAAGGGGTTCGAGACGCTCGCGGCGTTCGTCGTCCATACCGTTTTCATGCGCGAGACCGGCATAATCGTGGTCCGAGTGTGCGTTGTCCACGCATAACCGTGGGAGTCACGTGAACGACGCCGACCGTCCCACGAACTACCCGTCGAACCGGAACTCGAATCGAACGCCTCCGTCGTCGTCCGCCGTCGTCTCCCAGCCGTGCGCGTCGGCGATCTCCCGAACGATCGCGAGCCCGAGCCCGGAGCCGCGGGCCGCTCCCGAAACCCCGTGTTCCATCGCCTCGGTCGGATCGATCCCCTCGAAGCCACACCCGTTGTCGGCCACGTAGAATCCCCCTTCGAGCGTGCCGACCGTCACGGTAACGTCCGCTCCGGATTCCGCCCGACTGCTAGTCGAGCCGTGCTCGACACTGTTCCGAAACAGGTTCTCAAACAGCGTTCGCAGCCGTTCCGGATCGGCGTCGATCGTCGCGTCCTCGTCCGGCGTTTCGAGGCCAACGCTTCCCGTATCAACCGTTTTCCACGCCTCCCTCGCGGCGGCTGCGAGCGCGATCGGCTCCACGTCGTCGACGGTGCGTCCGTGCCGAGCGAGTGTGAGCAAGTCGTCTATCAGATCGCCCATGCGGTCGTGAGCGTCCCTGATACGTTCGATCTCCGCTCGCGGAGCGTCGGCGTCGAGGTGTGTTTCGAGGAGTTCGAGGCGGCCGCTCGCGACGGTAAGGGGGTTTCGGAGGTCGTGAGAGACCATCTCGGCGAACTTCTCGTGGCGGTCGATCTCGCGCTGGAGCTCGGCGTCGCGCTCGCGGAGTTGCTCGATGCGGTCGGCGCGGTCGAGCGCCGCGGTCACGTTCGCGCCGAGCACGCGTGCGAGCTGAACGTCTCGGTCCTCGAAGAACTGTGGGTCCCGCGACCCGAGCGGCATCACGCCGTGATCCCCGAGCGGGACGACGAGCAGGCTTCGGAGGCCATCGTACTCGATAGCAGTCTCCTCGATCGAGAGATCGCCGATCACGACGGGCTCTCCCCGCTCGAACACGTCCCATATCATTCCGTCATGAGGGCCTATCGGGGGACGCTCTCCGAGGAGGTCGGTCGCTTCCTCGGACAACGCCGTGGGTTCGAGCGTCTCCGCGTCGGCATCGTATAGTCGAACGCCGCTGTTCGGGAACCCCAACGTGTCGATGGCGGTTCGAGTAGCCACGTGCGCCACCCGCTCCCGGTTCTCTCCGAGAAACATCCGTCGGGTCGCCTCGTGGAGGTCTTTAAGCGTCCGCTCGACACGCTTTTGCTCGTCGATGTCCGCGTACACGCTGTACACGATCTCTCCTTCCGGTCGACTGACCGGGATCCCGTGGAGAACGAAGTCCCTGATCCCTTCGACGGTTCGGCGTCGTACCTCGATCCGAACCGGGTCAGTTTCACCCTGGAGAACCTCCGGGTCGACGCGCCGGCCCCGTTCGGGTGTCACAGCGTCACGCACCTCCTGATACTCGTTTCCGTCGGCGGTGTAGCCGAACGTGGACTCGAACGCGTCGTTCGTCCGATCAAGGTGTTGGTTCCCGTCCCCGTCGACGAGGATCCTCGCGACGGGTAACGGAACGTTATCGAACAGTGCGGCGAACCGGTCCCGCTCGACCCGGAGGGAGCGTTCCGTCTCGATCTGTTCTATCGCCTCCGCGGCGTGTGTGGCGACGAGCTCCGCGAACTCGACGTCGGTTTCGTTGAATGACGCCGGGCGGCTGGAAACCGCCTGTATCAACCCGTACTCGCCGATCGGGACGCTGATCGCCGACCCGATATCATCGGACACCGGATCCGCGTCGTCCGATCGGTCCAGCTCGTCGATCACGAACGTCCGTTGCTCCGCGGCCGTCCGGCCCGCGATCCCCTCGCCGAGCTCGAACGATCGAACCTCGTCGCTCGTGATGTGTTCCGAGAGCGATACCGGGTACACGTGTTCGCCATCGCGACGAGCCGTGACACACCGATCGAACTCGAGAACCTGCTCCGCGACATCGACCACGCGATCGAACACTGAGTCGATCGAATCCGCGGAGGACACCTCGGTCGCGAACCCGTGGATCGCGGTGATCTTTCGGTTTATTTCCCGGAGGTCCGTCTCCACGTGCCGGCGAGAGAGGGCGTTCCCCACCCGGTTCGCCAACATCTCGTATCCGTCGGATCCGCCGCCCTTCTGGAGATAGTCGGTAACGCCGGCGGAGATCGCGTCGCTCGCGATCTCCTCGCTTCCCTTCCCCGTGAACAGGATGAACGGGAGGTCACCGACCTCCTCGCGGACGTGCTTCAACAGCTCCAGCCCCGTCGCGCCGGACATGTCGTGGTCGCTGACGATGCAGTCGATGGCGCCATCACCGAGCAGCTCCATCGCGGCGTCCGGGGAGTTCGCGGTGGTCGTTTCAACCCCTTCGAGGAGCCGTTCGAGGTACGTCGCCGCGAGCTCGGCCGCCCCCGGTTCGTCGTCGACGACGAGGACTCGATCCGAACGGGGGGTTCGGATCGCATCGTCCCCACTCTCACGTGGTTCGTCGCCTCCGTTCCCGCCTTCACGCGACGTATCGTCCCCGTCCCCGACCTGCTCACCGGGGCTGCGGTTCATACTCGGCGGTCGGTACGCGGTTATTTGAACGTTTTGCCAAGAAACTCAACCGTGATACCGGAGCGGACGTCCGCGCCGATCCGTCTACAGGAAGCTCTCGACGTGGTCGGCGACCTCCTCGGGGGTATCGCCGACGGGAACGCCCGCATCGTTGAGCGCGTCGATCTTCGACTGTGCGGTGCCCGTGCCGGAGCCGGACACGATGGCGCCCGCGTGACCCATGCGCTTACCCGGGGGTGCCGTACGCCCAGCGATGAAGCCAGTGACGGGCGTGTCCATGTGCTCGCCGATGAACGCTGCGGCCTGCTCCTCGTCCTCGCCGCCGATCTCGCCGCACATCACGACCGCGTCTGTCGCTTCGTCCGCCTCGAACGCCTCGAGCGCGTCGATGAAGGAGGTGCCGATGATCGGGTCGCCGCCGATACCGATGGCGGTCGTCTGGCCGATCCCTCGTTCGGTGAGGTTGTCGACGACTTGGTACGTCAGGGTACCGGAACGGGAGACGAGTCCGACGTTACCTGACGAGAAGATGTTACCCGGAAGGATGCCGAGTTTCGTCTCGCCGGGCGTGATGATCCCGGGGCAGTTCGGACCGAGCAGGCGGGTGTCGGTCTCACTCAACCGCTTGTTCACTCGTGCCATGTCCTGGGTCGGGATCCCCTCGGTGATGGCGACGGCGAGATCGAGATCGGTGTCGAGTGCCTCGAAGATCGCGTCCGCGGCGAACGCCGGCGGCACGAAGATCACTGACGCATCGGCGTCCTCGACCTCCACGGCCTCGTCGACCGTGTCGTAGACGGGGACGCCATTGACCTCCTGACCTCCCTTGCCCGGAACCGCGCCGGCAACGACGTTCGTCCCGTACTCGATCATCTGGCCGGCGTGGAACTTCCCTTCCCCGCCGGTGATCCCCTGTACGACCACCCTGGTGTCGTCGTCGACGAAAATACTCATTGGGTCACCTCATCCGCGTTCTTCACCGCACGCTGGACCGCGTCCTCCAGCGTCTTCTCGACCTCGACGAGGTCGGTGTTCAAGATCTCCATCCCCTCCTCGGCGTTCGTGCCGGCGAGTCGGACGACGACCTTCTTCGGGATCTCGTCGAACCCCTCGAGCGCCTCGTTGATCCCCTTGGCGACCTCGTCACCCCTGGTGATCCCGCCGAAGATGTTGAACACGACCGCGTCGACGTTGGGGTCGGAAAAGACCATGTCGAGCGCCTGCGTGACGCGCTCGGCTTTCGCGCCACCCCCGATATCGAGGAAGTTGGCGGGCGTGCCGCCGTAGTAGTCCACGAGATCGAGCGTCGTCATGACCAGTCCGGCACCGTTGCCGATGATCCCGACGTTGCCTGACAGGCGGACGTAATCGAAGCCGTACTCGCCGGCCTTCCGCTCGAGATCGTCCTCGTAGGACTCCTCGGCGAGATCGGCCAGCTCGGGCTGGCGGAACAGCGCGTCCTCGTCGATGTTCATTACGGCGTCCGCGGCGACCACGTCGCGGTCGCTCGTGATCATGACGGGATTGACCTCGATCTCGGAGGCGTCGCTGTCCTCGTACAGGTCGTACAGCGTCGAGAGGATCGACGCCACGTCGAGCGCGACGTCGGCGTCGACGTCCGCCTCGTAGACGACTTTTCGGGCTTGATACGGGTGAAGGCCGAACGCTGGGTCGACGTGCTCGCGGGCGATCGCGTCGGGCGTCTCCTCGGCGACCTGCTCGATGTCGACGCCGCCCTCCGTCGACACCATCAGCACGGGCTTCCCCTCGCCACGGTCCATCGTCACGCCGACGTACAGTTCGTCGACGAAGTCGACGCCGGCCTCGACGAGGACCTGATCGACGGTGTACCCTTTCAGGTCCATTCCGAGGATATCCTCGGCGTACTGCTCGGCCTCGTCACGATCGGTCGCGATCTTGATCCCGCCGGCCTTCCCGCGTCCCCCCACGTGGACCTGCGCCTTGATCGCGGCCGGATAACCGATCTCGTCGACGGCGTCGAGCGCCTCCTCGACGGTCGTCGCGAGCCGGGAGTCCGGTACCGGTATCCCGGCATCCGCGAAGATGGTCTTCGCCTGATGTTCGTGTAGCTTCATCCGTATCAAAGGCGTGCGGACGGCGGCTTAAATGGTGCCGATCCAGCGCGAGCGACGCAGGATACCCCGGCGCCGGTCGATACGAGAGGCGGGTCGATGCACTCGACGAACCACCGGCGAACGGCACGGCAGCCGACGCCGAGGCCGCCCACCGAGATGCCAGCGCGATGACGCGGAAACCGCCCGTCTCCCGCGGATTCAGTCGTCGTCGCCGAGGATGACCCGGTGAGTCATCGCCTCGGGGTCGAGCACCTCGTCGGCCTCCGTCTCGGTCAAATACCCCTCCTCGACGGCGACCTGTCGGACCGTTTTCCCCTCGTCGAGCGCCTGTTTGGCCACCTTCGAGGCCTTATCGTAGCCGATCGCCGGGTTGAGCGCCGTCGCGAGAGCCATCGCCTCCTCGACGCGCTCCGCACAGTGCTCCTCGTTGGCCTCGAGCTTCCCGACGAACCGTTCGCCGAACGTCTCGGCGGCGTTCGCCAACAGCTCGGCCGACTGGAGGAAGTCGTACGCGATCACGGGCTTATACAGGTTCAGTTCGAGCTCGCCGCGCGCCGCGCCGGCGGAGACGGCGGCGTCGTTGCCGACGATCTGCGTGTGAACCTGGTTCACGGACTCGGCGACGACCGGATTGATCTTCCCGGGCATGATCGACGAACCGGGCTGGTTCTCCGGCTGTTCGATCTCGCCGAGTCCGTTTCGCGGGCCGGAGGCGAGCAGTCGGAGGTCGTTCGCGATCTTGTTGAGACTTCCCGCGACCGTGCGAAGTGCACCGTGTGCCTCGGCCATCGCGTCGTGGGCAGCTTGTGCCTCGAAGTGGTTCTCCGCCTCCCGGAACTCCGTCCCGGTCTCGTCGCTGATGTACTCCGCCGCGAGCTCGGGGAACTCCGGATGGGTGTTGAGTCCGGTGCCGACTGCGGTGCCACCCAAGGCGAGCTCGCGGAGGCTCGACCGGACGCCAGCCACCCGCTCTATCCCCTTGGCGACTTGGGTACGGTAGCCGCCGAACTCCTGTCCGAGGCGGACCGGGGTTGCGTCCTGAAGGTGGGTTCGGCCCGTCTTGACGACGCCGTCGAACGCCGCCTCCTTCGCCTCGAGCTCGGCGTGAAGCGTTTCGAGGGCCGGCATGAGGTCCTTCTCGACGGCCTCGAGGGCGGCGACGTGCATCGCGGTCGGGATCACGTCGTTCGACGACTGTCCGTAGTTGACGTGGTCGTTCGGATGGACGACGCGATCGCCGATCGCCGCGCCGGCGATCTCGGCCGCGCGGTTCGCGATCACCTCGTTGGCGTTCATGTTCGAGGAGGTTCCCGAACCGGTCTGAAACACGTCGACCGGGAACTGGTCGTCGTGTTCCCCCGCGATGACCTCGTCAGCAGCCGAGACGATCGCGTCAGCGGTGTCCGTCTCGACGAGCCCCAAGTCACGGTTCGCCTGTGCGGCCGCCTTTTTAACGACACCCAGCCCACGGATGAAGCGTCGACCAAACGTGATTCCCGAGATCGGGAAGTTCTCGACGGCTCGCTGGGTCTGTGCGCCCCAGTAGGCGTCGGCCGGAACCTGCATCTCGCCGAGACTGTCCTCCTCCGTGCGGTAGTCCTCGCTCATGTGCGTGGATTCTCCGGAGACCGAGTAAAACCTGCTGATGGCGTGTCGACCGAGGAGCCGGGGCGCTCGTGGATCGACTCGACTCCAGAACCACCTCCACCGATGAACCGAAGTCGATCCCGGTCGAACCCTCGACATGGAGATCGAGTGTCGGTTCTTCGGCCCGTTTCGGGACGCAGTCGACGATGAGCGCGTGGTGCTGGACGTCGATCTCGACACGTATGGCGAGCTGTTGACGCTGTTGGAGCAACGGTATCCCGGGCTCGACGGGCGTCTACTCGACGAGGAGACCCGAGGGTTCGCCGGCAGCACCGTCGTCACCAGAAACGGGACGGACCTGAGACATCTTGAGGGGATGGAGACGCCGGTTCGGGACGAGGACGTCGTTCGCGCGATTCCGTCCGTCTACGGCGGATGAAACCGCGAGCCGGTCGTTCACGACGAACGGGACCCGATCGCGAGCGCGGAATCGTTCGTTCTCGTCGTCGGCTCGTTCTCGTCGTCGGCTCGTTCCAGTCGTCGCATTGTTTTTGAGTATTGCCGCCGAACGACCGCTATGCGAGCCGTCCTGTTCCTCGTCGTCGGGGTCGTCGGACTGATCGAGACGCTCCTTCCGGGTGCCGTCGTGAGTGCGTTCACCCGCGTCGCCTATCGGAACGCCGAGGGAGCGGAGGCCAGATCGTGGTTCCGGACCGTCGTGCGGATGGAAGGCGCGATCCTCGTGCTCGTCGGACTCGTCGGACTTTTCAAGACCGCCCGCTCCGCGAGCTCCGCCGGTGATACGACTGATGCCGTCGAGCCTCATCCGAACGCATAGACCGTCTGAAGCGTCCCCGTACCGGCTGTAACGTCGTTTCACGCCGAGTCGACCCGAAGCTATATTCCGCGTCCGCGGTTCGTACGCGCCATGAACGACCCCATCCACGGGTCGGGTGCCGATACCGCCGCGGGGATCAGGATCCTCCACGTCGACGACGACGGTGCCTTCGCGGATCTCGTCGCGACGTATCTGGAGCGTCTCGACGACGCGTTCTCGGTCCGTTCGGAGACGGCGGCCCGGGACGCGCTGGAGACGCTGGGATCGGGGTCGTTCGACTGCGTCGTCAGCGACTACGACATGCCCGGAATGACGGGCCTCGAACTGCTCGATGCGGTACGGTCCAACGATATCGACGTCCCATTCGTGTTGTTCACGGGGAAGGGATCCGAGGAGATAGCGAGCGACGCCATCGCCGCGGGGGCGACGGACTACATTCAAAAGGAGGGCGGGACCGATCAGTACACCGTCCTCGCGAACCGGGTGCGGAACGCGGTCGATCAGTACCGCTCCAAGCGGGCGCTGGCGGCGAGCCAGGAGCGGCTCTCGCGGTTCATCGAACAGTCGCCGCTGGGAACCATCGAGTACGACGAGACGTTCCGAATCGCTCGTGTTAATCCGGCTGCGGAGGAGATAATCGGCTACGATGCCGAGGAGCTCGTCGGCGGGACCTGGATGCCGTTCGTGCCTAGCGACCAGCGGCGGACCGTTGCGGCGGTCGAACGCGATCTATTGTCGAACCGTGGCGGATTCCGGAGCGTCAACGAGAACGTCACCGCCGACGGCGAGCGGATCCTGTGTACGTGGCACAACCAAGTGGTAACCGGCGAGGACGGCGAGGTTATCCGTGTGTTCTCACAGTTCGAGGACATCACCGAACGGGAGGAGCGAAAGCGACGGCTCGAACGCACGAACGCGGTACTCTCCACGGTGTTCGACGCGCTTCCACACGGCGTGCTCGCGGAGGACGCTGATCGCTGCGTGCTGACGGTTAACGACCGACTGTTCGAACTGTTCGGGATGGACGGAGACCCGACGGCGGCGATCGGGGCCGACTGCACCGAACTCGCCCACGAGGTTAGCGACCTTTTCGCACACTCCGAGCGGTTCGTACGCCGGGTGAACGCGATCATCGACGCGGGCGAGCCCGTCCAGGACGAACGACTGGTGCTCGCGGATGGTGGTGCGCTCGTCCGGACGTATCGCCCGATCGAGCTTCCTGACGGCCGAGGACATCTCTGGCTCTATCGACGCCCGGACGACGGACAGTGACCGATCCGGTACCACATCTACCGCTTAGGCCGTCGATCGTCGAACGCTAGCTCTCCCCGTTGGGGCCGTGGCGACGCTCCGCGTCGGTTCGGAGCACGTGACAGGCACGGCATCTGGCCTCGTAGGACTCCTCCGCGCCGACGAGGATCGTCGGGTCGTCTACGTGAGCCGGGTCACCGTCGATGAGTCGCTGGTTCCGGGTGGCAGGTTCGCCACACTGTGAGCAGATCGCCCGGAGCTTGTCGACGTACTCGGCGGTCGCCATCAGCTGCGGGACGGGCTCGAACGGCTCGCCGCGGAACGTCTGGTCGAGCCCGGAGACGATGACGCGTGTTCCGCGGTCGGCAAGCGCGTCGCAGACCTCGATGAGGGCGTTCGAGAAGAAGTTGGCTTCGTCGATCGCGACGACCTCCGCGTCCGGACCGACGTCGAGGATCTCCAGTGGCCCGTCACCCTCGTTGTCGACGACGGTCGCCTCCCACTGTCGGCCGTTGTGGGTACCGATCGTCGTCTCACCGTATCGATCGTCGACGGCGGGTTTGTAGACGGCCACCGACTGGCCGGCGATCTCCGAGCGACGGAGTCGCCGAAGAAGCTCCTCGGTCTTTCCGGAGAACATCGATCCGGTGATGACCTCGATCCACCCCGTTCGGGTGATCGCATGCATGCCGACTTCGGGTCCACCCAGCGACTAAACGGTTTCCTTCCCGGCGGGAGAACCGCGGGTCCCTCGAAAACGATCTACCGTCAGATCGGCGGGAGAGTCGCGTCGGCGACGCCGACGAGGACCGCAGCGACGACGACGTATATCACCGCACAGATCGACCAGTCCCGTCGAACGCGGACGAGTCGCTGTCGTGGAAGCCCTGACGCGCGCGGCAGCGGGACGATCGCGAAGAACCCGATCATCAGTCCGACCATGACGACGCTCGCCAGAGCGAGCGTCACCGGCGTGCTCGCCGTGCTCGCGCCCGCGGCGGCGGCCACGGCGAGGAACAACACGCCGGATCCGACGCCGGCGACGTAGTGGACCCACGTCGCCAGCCGGCGGGGTGCGTCGTCCACGGTCGTTCCGGTTAGCACGCTCGCGGCGACTCGCGGCGGCGTTGCTCCCTCCGGGAGCCGCGGCATGACACGATCCATCGCGAGTGTCGCGAGCACTCCGACGCCCGTCCCCACGACGAGCCCGCCGAGAAGCGAGAACTCGACCATCGTGATCCGCTACGGTCGTGATCGGTTTGAGGCCATCGCTCGGCTCGGCTTCGGATCCGATTCGGACGGTCGCGGATCGGAACTAGTCGGAGCGGTGCACCGTCTCGCCGCCGATCACGACCCGGGAGACGTCCGACGCGCCCGCACGACGAACGACCGCGCGGACGAGGTCGTGGGCACCCACGAGGTTGTCCGAGTTCCCGTCCAAGACGAGCAGATCCGCGTCGGCTCCCTCGGCGACTATCCCACGGTTCTCCCCGGCGATCCGTGCGCCGTTCACCGTCGCCATCCGCAGTATCTCGTCCGCAGGCAGGTCCGACAGCTTCGCCGCGAACTCCATCTCGCGGAACATCGACGGGGAGTCGAGCATGACGTTGTCGGTGCCGAGCGCCACGGTCGTTCGATCCGCGAGCTCGGCGATCGGCGGCACGCCGACGTTCGTCACGAGGTTCGACCGGGGACAGACGACGACGGGCGTCTCCCGATCCGCGAGTCGGTCCATGTGGTGTGGCTCGGTGTGAACCATGTGCACGAGGAACTCCGGGTCGAGATCCATCGCCGCGTCCACGTCGTCGGCGTCGCGCTCGCCCGCGTGAATCCCGAACAGCGTGCCCGCCTCGCGAGTCGCGTTCCGCACCGATTCGAACTCACCGTCGCGCGCGCCGGACGCGCCGTAACCGTCCGCGATCGGGATGACGTCGGGGTCGTCACGGCCGAGGACGACTGCCCGGATGGCCCGCTCGTCCAACCCGCCCCCGTTGCCCGCAAGCGCGTCCTGAATCGCGCGGACCCCGTCAACGCCGCCCTCGCGGAACTCGAGGAACGTACCCGTTCCGGTCGATTCCATGTATCGAAGCGACCGCGCCATCGCCGCCACCTTCTCCCCGTAGCTCGCGGACCGCAACAGCCGGTGTTTCAACCCGTCCGGTGGCGCGACGAGCTCGTCGAGCGAGAGTCCCTCGCCCGCCTCCTTCGCGATCGAGTCGCCGATGTGGGTGTGGGCGTTGACGAACGCCGGAACGACGACGTCGTCGCTGTCGGTCGATTCCTCTTCGATCCGGACGATCTCGCCGTCCGCGACGACGACGCGCCCCTCGATCGGATCGAACTCGGTTCCGACGAGTATCGTCCCCTCTAGGTGCATACGCGAGCGTCGTCAGGACGGGGGTAAAACCTCACGGCCCGGAGCGTGAACTCATGCGACGCTCGCGACAAATCGTAGATCGCGTGGAACGAACGCCTCCAAGTCGTCATTCGTGACGTCTCCCGCCTCCTCTCCCGTGTCGTCGACATGCGGGTCCGGTTCAAGGACTCGTTTGACGCGGAAACCGGCGTCGCAGAGCTCGCGGTGGTACTCGCCGACGCCACGGTCGAATACGACCATCTCGGCGTCGTACGACTCGTCGATCTCGATGGTTCGTCGGGGAGCTGCGTGATAGCTGCGTTCGAGCGTGAGGCTTTCGGGGTCGAACAGCTCGTGAACCGGGTGCGGCACGGATAGCAGCAAGACGCCATTCGAGCCAAGGACACGTCGTGCTTCCGACAGCGCCGCGCCGAGGTCGGCAACCATTTGGAACGCCCACTCCGAGAACGCCACGTCGAACGCGTCATCGGGCAGGGGGAGGTGGGTCACGTCACCGTGTGCGAACTCTACCTCGACCTCGTAATAGTCACGGTGGCGGCGGGCGTGCCGGAGTTGTTCGTCGGAGACGTCGACGCCGATGACCCGGTCCGCTCCCGCGAGTGCCGTCCCGATAGCTCCCTGTCCGCCGCCGCAACCGAGCTCGACCACGCTTGCTCCCTCGACCGTCGGTATGGCTTCGGACGGGTCCCATCCCTTCTCGTCTGACGAGAAGGGGCTCGGTACCGGCGGGAGGTCACCATCGTCCGTCTCGGCGTTCCACAGCGCCTGAAAGGCGTCACTCCACTCGTTCCAGAGCTGTCGGTTCGCCCGATGAGCGTCGACCATGAACGAGGATCCCCGGGAACGGTATATAAATCCTGGAGGACGCCGAGAGAACGGACGAACTGTAGATGGCTGTAGCGGTTTCGGTCGCGGTGGCGGTTTCGGTCGCGGTGATCGGTCGCACCGCGAGCGAGGGTGAGGGGCCCTAGGCCCCCGATACCGAGCCTCGCGGCTTTTTATTGGAGATCTTTGACCGGGGTTGAGCCGACTCGCCTCAGCGAGTTGGCGAACTCCCGGTTAAAAAGGTCCTAGTTGAACTCGTCGAGCGTCGTCGGCATCGCCTTCCGGACCTCGCTCACCAGCGCGTCGGGATCGAGTCCGAGTACGTCCGCGGCCGCTCGACCGACGCGATCCGACGCGGCTGCGGGCGCGTACACGCCTAACCGCCACTGGTTGCGCTGTGCGGTCCGGAGCGCGGAAACGAGCGGCGACTGTCGTTCCAGCCGGCGCACCTCGCCGTTAACCGTCACTCGGGCGGTCGATTCCCGCATCGACGGTTCCGGGGGGACGTCGAGGATCACGTCCTCGCGGTCGAGTCCCGCTTCCGCGGCGATCTCCCGCTCCAGTGAGGCCTCCGTGTCGTGGTCGGCATAGTGAATCGACTCGGGGACGTCGTCGTACTCCGCCCAAACCGCCCGCTTGTAGAGGTCTCGCTCGTCGTATCGACGCGAGAGTTCGGCGGTCGCCGAACACCGACGCAGTGCCGCGAGGAAGTCGTGATCGTCCATCCGGCGGAGGTCAGTTGCGGTCACCGACGTCTCGTCCAAGAGATCCGCGGCGGCACGGCGTAACATCGCTTTCGAGATCCGAGCAACTGGATGGGTGTACACGACTGGGTTCATGAGGGCACGAGCGAGAAGCAAGCTCTCGGCCGTCTGGACGTTCCCCTCGTCGAGAACGAGGGACGGACCGTCACGGTTTCCGTCAAGCGCGGCGTCGTTATCGACGTCGTCGACGAACGCTAGCTCCCGAACGAACCGTCCGGTGTCGATGGTACCGTAGGGAACGCCCGTGTGATAGGCGTCACGGACGAGGTAGTCCATCCGGTCCACGTCGAGCTCGCCCGAGACGAGCTGGCCGTACGTCCCGTCGCCGGCGACGATACGCGCGATCCGGCCCGGGTCGAGGTCGTGTGATCGGAGGACCGATCCGACCTCACCGCTCGAAAGAAGCTCGTCGACGTCGTCGTGGTACTTCCCGGTCCGTCGATGCGTGACCGACTCCAAGTTGTGGCTGAACGGGCCGTGACCGACGTCGTGGAGCATCGCGGCCGCCTCGATCCGGTCGGCGTGCTTGCCCTCGATCCCGAGGTGTTCGAGCGCCTGACGCGCGAGATGGTAGACGCCGAGACTGTGCTCGAAGCGAGTGTGGTTCGCCGACGGATACACCAGTTGGACGGTGCCGAGCTGCTTGACGCGGCGGAGCCGTTGGACGGTCGGCGTGTCGAGGAGGGCCGCGGCGACACCGTCGATCTCGATGTGGTCGTGAACGGTGTCCTTGACCGTTATCATGGGTGCCGTTGGTGGTCATCGGTTAAAAACGACCACGTCCGCGACCACGACCGAACGGTCGGCCGCACGAAGACGCCACGATTTATGTTTCGCGTGACCGATCGGTGGGTATGTACGAGGTTCTCCTCGCCATCGACAACGACGAAACGCGGGCGATCGCACAGGCACGCGCCGTCGCCGATCTACCGACTGCCTCGGAGGAGGTGACCGTTCACCTCTGTCACGTGTTCACCGATAATCCGGAAGGGGCGTCGGTCAACCAGCTCTCGGCGGTTCGACGCGCCCGAGAGCGGCTTGAAGATGCCGGCGTGACGTGCGTCCACTACGAGGCGAGTGGCGACCCGGGCGCGGAGATCGTTGCCGCCGCGACGTCGATCGATGCCGACGTGATCTGCGTCTCAGGGCGCAAGCGGAGTCCCGCCGGAAAGGCGGCGTTCGGGAGTGTCACACAGCAGGTCGTTCTCTCCAGTGACCGGCCCGTGCTCACGGTGCCCCTACCCGCGGACGCGTAGGCGTCTTCGTCGCCCGTCCCCTCATCGCTCCGTCCCCTCAGTCCGGCCGGCCAGCGGTTCTGAGTCCGAGCACGTCGGTTGCCGCGTCCTGCACGGCGTCGACGTGGTCGACCGGACAGTACACGCCGAGCGTCCAGCGGCGTCGTTCGGTCGCTCGGAGCCCGGCCACGAGCTCCGAAGCGTCCTCGAGCCGTTGTGCGACGCCGTCGACAACGACCGTCGATGCGGACTCCTTCAGTCCCGGTCGGGACGGGATGTCGACGATTACGGACTCACGGTCGATGTCGACTCGCTCGGCGATCTCCCGTTCGGCGGCGATCTCCTCGTCGTGAGTGGCATCGACCGTTCCCGCCGGAACGTCGCCGAGTCCGACCCAAACGGCCCGTTTGTACAGGTCGCGTCGCTCGATCCGTCCGCCGAGCTCGGGGACGCTCTCGTCGAGCCGGACGAGGAGATCGTGATCCGCCATCCGTCTGAACTCCTCTATCGTGGTCCCCGTCCGATCGAGGAACCGATCGCAGGCGCGTTCGAGCATCGCGCCGGCGACCCGTGAGACGTGGTGACGGTATACGACCGCGTTCATGAGCGAGCGTGCGACGAGCAGGCTCTCGGCGGTCGCAACGTTGCCCTCGGCGAGAACGAGCGCGGACTCCGGCGGGTCGGTGAGTCGGAGCTCGTTTACCAGTCGCCCGGTGTCGATGGTACCATAGGGGACGCCCGTGTGATGTGCGTCGCGGACGAGATAATCCATCCGGTCCACGTCGAGCTCGCCGGAAACGAGCGCGCCGACGCCCTCGCCGCCCGCGATCAGCGATGCCACGCGTTCCGGATCGAGGCCGTGTCGTTCCAGAACGCGACAGATCTCGCGTTCGGGATCGGTCAGTAGCCAGCCGACGTCGTCGTGATCTCTGCCGGTGAGTCGTCGGATAACCCCTTCCGTCTGGTGGCCGTACGGCCCGTGGCCCACGTCGTGTAGAAGCGCCGCGGCGCGGACGTGGGCCACCGTGTCCGGATCCAGATCGAGTCCCTCGAGCGCCTGACACGCGAGGTAGTAGACGCCGAGACTGTGCTCGAAGCGAGTGTGGTTCGCCGAGGGATAGACGAGGCGGACCGTGGACAGCTGTTTGATGTGTCGCAGCCGCTGAAAGGCGGGCGTGTCGATCAGGTCGGCCGCGATCGGACACAGTCGAACGTGCCCGTGAACGCTGTCCTTGATCGCCGTCATTACCGGAACGTCACGTCCCGACGAATTGGTCGTTTCGACTCGGGATGATCGATGGGGCGGGGAACCGTCACCGAACGGACGCACGGGTCGGCGTGGATTCGAGGGTTACTCGTCGACGAGGCGGACGCCGAGACGATCCGCGACCGCACGGACGACCGAGCCGCCGACGTTCGCGGTTGCCGCCCGCCCATCCTCGATCGCCAACAGATCGTCCTCGTCGATATCGAGCTCCTCGGCAACCTCCTCGACCGTAAGCCCCGCGTCCTGACGGGCGTCTCGAGCGGCGTCGCCGTATCCGGAGACGAGATACGGGAGCCGGTCTTTCTCGTAGTTCGTTCCCTCCTCCTCCCAGCGTTTCGAGTCGCCGGTCGCCGAGTCGTACATTTTCGCCTGCTTCCGAGCGATCTCCTTTTTTCGGCTCTCGGTCGCGGTCGATCCGCCGTCGGTGCCGCCGGAGCTACCGCCAGCGCTCCTGTCCCGGCCGGAGCCCCCGTGTCCGCCGGATCCTTTCTTCGAGTCGTCGTGCGGCCGGCAGTTCGAGCAGACGAGCAGTTTCGCGCCGGCGACGTTTGCCGGCTGAAGCGACGACGTCTCACGGCCGCAGAGCTCACAGGCGTCGCCGTCGTCTCCTCCTCCTCCGTCGCCCGTCGAGTATTTCGGCATATCCGGAGTAGTACTCCCCAGCGATAAAAGATGGCGGGTGTTTCCGCAGTGACTGGTCGGCTCGTGGTCGGAGCCCACGGGACGTCCCGTGATCGGTCCCGCTATCGGGCCCGGCTCGGTCCGAGGTATCCCCACGACTGGAGACGGTCCCCGTCGCCGTCGATCCATCGCTCGCCGATGTCGTCACGGTAGTACATGTTGGGCATCACGATGTCGTCGATCCGACCGTACGCCTGTTCTCGTGCGGCCTGCATCGTGTCTCCCTTACCGGTCACGACGATCGGCATCCCGTTGTCCCCGGCGACGCGCCACTGACCGTCTACTTTCTTGGCGTCTTCGAGATGAATGCCGTCCCGTCCGTCCGTTTCGAAGACCACGGCCGCGTTTCGAGAGCTCTCATCGTACGTCTTCTCGTCGTCGAACGGGAACGGGGGTAGAACGATCCGAACCCCGATCTGGTACCCGTTGTGTACGTCCACGTCAGGTTCGTTCCCGTGTGCGAGATCGGAGAAGAACTCGGCGGTGGACGACTCGATCGACTCCTCCTGGAGCGCGATCGTTGGGTAGCCGAACCGTGGCGTGAACTCCAGCGGATAGATCCCCGTTTCGTTGACGATACAGTTCAGGTCGATGCTTCCCACGTATCCCTCCGTGGAGAGCCAGCTCTCGAGTTTGCCGAACGTTTCCTCGAACAGTTCGTTCCGTCCCGCCCAGAACATCGACGTTCCCATTTCGCCGGTTTGGGGCCCGATGTTTCCCGGAAACAGCTTCTTATGCTCAAAATTGAAATTGACTCGGTCAATGAACTCGGTACCGTTGAAGAACCCGCAGACGGCGATCTCCACGCCTTCGACCTTCCGTTGGAGCTGGAACCCCTTCATGCGGTGCCCCCACGCCTTCTCATACGCGCGGAGCACGTCCACGACGTCGCTCCCGTCGTCCTCGTTCCCAACGTAGAGTAACCGTTTGACGTTCTGTACCTCACCGAGCGGCTTGATAACGTACGGGGCCGGATTCTCCTGCACGTGCTGGATACCCGCATCGAAACCACGGAAGACGTGGTGTTCGACCGTGTTGACGCCGTGTTCCTCGAGGACCTCCATCGCGTAGCCGCGGTCCTCCTCGAGACGGTCGGTGTTCGGCGTTCCACCGACCACGGCCTTCCCCTGCTCTCGGAGCTCCCGAGCGAGTCGCCCAGTACCGACGTCGTTGCCGACCCAGATGTCGTCGAAGACGACGACGTCCGCCCACTCCACCTCCGCGCGCCAGTCGTCGGTCTTCGGCACGAAGCCGTTACCGATCTCGCGGTCGCTTTCGGACTCGATGTAGTATTTCACCTCGTGTCCCTCCCGATGGACCTGCCACGCGAGATCGGTTATGAGAGCCGCGTCCGCCGAGACGAACAGGAACCGTTCGGAGTTCATGCGTGAGTCTCGCTACGAGGGGCCTTGAGTGTAGGTGGAGACGACGAGCCATGGAAGGGGAGGAGGATCTCGAGTGTCGGTAGCGCTCGAATCGGGCGTCGATCCGAGCCGTTCGCGTCGACCCGAGCCGTTCGCGTCGACCCGAGCCGTTCGTGAGCCGAACGGACGGCCGAGCCGGCGACCGTTCGCGAACCGACACGGGCGTCACGCGAACCACGTCACACGGCCGTTCGTAACGAAATACACGGATTTTCACGCTCTCTGAACTATTATTTATAAAATCGGAAATAAGGTTGTTTTTGCTGGGTGTTTCGAGGGGAGGTAGCCACCTTTTTATTCATGGTGGGTGGAATCCAGCATGACGCTGCATGTCTACCGAGATCAACTCCGAAACGGGTGACGTCGACGCGACGGCCACCCACACGTTGACGACGACTATCGATGAATCGGTCCCCGAAACCCTCCGGAGCGGCAGTCACTAATGCGCGGACGTAACCACGACTGGTGGCCGAACCAGCTGGACTTGAGCGTTCTCGACCGCAACGCTCGCGACGTCGGTCCGTACGAGGACGATTTCGACTACGCTGAGGCGTTCCAGTCGCTCGACCTCGACGAGGTGAAGTCGGAACTAGCGGAGCTGATGACGACGTCACAGGACTGGTGGCCCGCCGACTACGGTCACTACGGGCCGCTTTTCATCCGGATGGCGTGGCACAGCGCCGGCACGTATCGGACGGCCGACGGCCGCGGCGGATCGGACGGCGGACGACAGCGCTTCCCGCCACTTGACAGCTGGCCGGACAACGCGAACCTCGACAAGGCCCGCCGGCTGCTGTTGCCCGTCAAGCAGAAGTACGGTCGCAAACTCTCCTGGGCGGACCTGATGATCCTCGCCGGAAACGTCGCCATCGAGTCGATGGGGTTCCGGACGTTCGGCTTCGGCGGCGGCCGCGAGGACGCGTTCGAGCCCGACGGTTCGGTCTACTGGGGGCCCGAAGCGGAGATGGACACGAACGAGCGGTTCGACGAGCCCGGCGAGATACAGGAGGGGCTCGGCGCGTCCGTGATGGGTCTCATCTACGTGAATCCGGAGGGTCCGGACGGCAATCCTGACCCCGAGCTGTCGGCGAAGAACATTCGTCAGACGTTCGACCGCATGGCGATGAACGACGAGGAGACGGCAGCGCTCATCGCCGGGGGTCACACGTTCGGTAAGGTCCACGGCGCCGACGACCCCGACGAGAACCTCGGCGACGAACCGGTGGCAGCTCCCATCGAAGAGCAGGGGCTCGGCTGGCGAAACGAGTTGGGTCCAAGCAAAGGCGGCGAGATGATCACGAGCGGGATCGAGGGGCCGTGGACCGGCTCGCCGACCGAGTGGGACATGGGGTACATCGACAATCTACTCGAGTACGAGTGGGCGGCCCAGAAGGGCCCTGGCGGCGCATGGCAGTGGGTCCCGGTCGACGCGGACGACATCGAGACCGCTCCGGACGCCCACGACCCCGACGAGGAGGTCACGCCGATGATGCTCACCACGGACGTCGCGCTGAAGCGTGACCCCGACTACCGCGAGATCATCGAGCGATTCCAAGAGAACCCGATGGAGTTCGGGATGAACTTCGCGAAGGCCTGGTACAAGCTGACCCACCGCGACATGGGTCCGTCGTCGCGGCTCCTCGGTCCGGAGGTTCCGGACGAGGAGATGATCTGGCAGGACCCGATCCCCGAGGCCGACTACGAGCTCGTAGGCGACGCGGAGATCGCTGAGCTGAGAGAGCGGATCCGCGAGTCGGAACTGTCCGTCTCGCAGCTGGTCAAGACCGCGTGGGCGTCCGCGTCGACGTACCGTGACAGCGACAAGCGCGGCGGCGCGAACGGTGCACGGGTCCGGCTCGAACCCCAGCGCAACTGGGCGGTCAACGAGCCGGAGGAGTTGGAATCCGTACTGGAGACGCTCGAAGCGATCCGAACGGAGTTCAACGCCTCACGCTCCGACGAGACCCGCGTCTCGCTCGCCGATCTGATCGTGCTCGGCGGCAACGTCGCCGTCGAGCAGGCGGCGGCGAACGCCGGATACGACGTCGACGTCCCGTTCGAGCCGGGTCGGACGGATGCCTCGCAAGAGCGGACCGATGTCGACTCGTTCGAGGCACTCCAGCCGACGGTCGATGGGTTCCGGAACTACCTCGGTGACGGCTACGAGAAGCCGGAGGAGCTGCTGGTCGACAACGCGGCACTACTGAACCTGACCACCACGGAGATGACCGTGCTCGTGGGCGGAATGCGTGTGCTGGGTGCGACCTACGATGACTCGGATCTCGGCGTGCTCACCGACCATCCGGGAGCGTTGACCAACGACTTCTTCACGAATCTGCTCGACATGGGTCTCGAGTGGCAGCCGGTCGCCGGGACCGACGGCGTGTACGAGGCGGTCGACCGCGATACCGGTGAGATCGAATGGGAGGGCACCCGCATGGATCTCGTCTTCGGCTCGAACGCCCGACTCCGAGCCATTACGGAGGTCTACGGTAGCGAGGGCGAGGAGGAGACGTTCGTTCACGACTTCGTCGACGCGTGGCAGCACGTCATGCGTCTGGATCGCTTCGATCTGGAGTGAACTACCCCACCCTACCGCTCGCCTGACGGCTCGCGCTTGAGGGTGTCGTCAGAACTCGAAGAGTTCTGACTACTAACCAGAAGCCTTTGACTTCTGGTGACGGGGCTTCCTGCTTCCACGACGCGCTTTGCATCCACAACCGAAGACACAGGGAGCGCACTTGTTGTTCCGCAGGAAGTCGTCGCGGTCAACCTCTCGCTGTATCTCGGTGCGCGTGTACCCTTGTTGTTTAGAACGGTGCGTCAGGACCTTCGTCCGCATCGGTCGCGTGCGTGTCCTCATCCTCGGACGCCGTCGTGATCAGATCGCCCACGTCGCGCTCCCACGCCTCGATCCCTCCGCGGAGGCTCTCGACGCGGGCGTCCGTCGTGCCCTCGTAGCTCCCGATCAGCTGTGCCGCCTGTCGGCTGGCGATCCCGTGCGGGCAGACGGTAACGATCCGGTCTGCATCCTCGAGCTCGGCGATCCGGGTCGTGAGCTCGGGGAAGGGTATCGACTCGCTTTCCGGGAGATGACCCCGGTCGAAGGCGCGGGTGTCACGGATGTCGACGATCCGAAGATCCGGGAGGGATTCCTCTCCGGTCTCCGGATCCCCGGGTTCCTCTCCGGTCTCCTCGGATCCGCCGAGCAGCGCTGCCAGCTCGTCGGGGTCGATCTCGGCGACCATTAGGGGAGCGGAGAGAGACTCGCAGTGATCACGGCGCACCCGTCGGCGTCGTTCCGGGCGCCGTGCACGTCGCCGCGCTCGTTGAGCACGACGGCGGGCGCGGCGAGCCGTTCGGTCTCGTGTTCACGGATCACGGTCGGCTCTCCATCGAGGACGTGGAAGACGTTGGTCGCGTCCCCGTGTTCGTGTGCGTCGATCTCGCCGCCGGGAGCGAGCACGAACGCTTTCACGAGCACGTCGTCGGTGACGACGAGCTCCGCACTCTCCACCTCGCCGTCAGCGGGGTCGAGGTCGCCGACGGCATCCGCGTATCGATCGAGCGTCATGCTCGACCGGTTACGCCCCGAGGAATAAAAAGCGTCGACAGGACACCTGCAACCGGGCGGGACCCGAAGCTCCGGGGCCGGAAACGAACCGGATCATTCCCGCACACCTGGCGGGAGCGGATCTGCGTGGTCGGCGATCGCCTCGGCGACACGGTGGGGGTCCTCGTGGATCACCCAATGGGTGGCAGTGTCGATGGTCACCAACCGTCCGTCGACGCAGTAGCCGACGCTCTCGCCGGCCAACCGCTTCTCGAGGAAGGGATCGTTCGCGCCCCATATCACGAGGGTGGGTACTTCGACCTCGACGGTCGTCGGCTCGGGACGGTCCCGCACGATCGCCCGATACCAGTTCACCATCGCCTCGAACGCGCCGTCACGGTTCCACGCACGACGGTACCGTCGGAAGTCCTCCTCGTCGAACGTCCCCGGCTCGCTCGTCTCCCGCAGTGCACGGACCGCGATCCGCCAGTTCCCGGCGCTCGCGACGGCCTCGGGAAGCATCGGGAGTTGAAACGCGAGCACGTACCAGCTCTTGAATCGCTGCGTCCACGAGCTTCGAAGCGCGCGCTCGAACACCGTCGGATGCGGGACGTTGACCGCGACGAGCTCCGAGAGGCGGTCCGGGTGGTGGATCGCGAGCCACCAGCCGACCGCGGCCCCCCAGTCGTGCCCGGCGACCGCGGCCGTGTCGCGGTCGTACGCGTCGATCAGACCGAGCACGTCGGCCGCGAGTGCGTCGATACGGTAGTCGGAGACCTCGGGCGGTTTCTCCGAGAGGTTGTAGCCGCGCTGGTCCGGAACGACGACCCGGAACCCCGCGTTTGCAAGCGGCGCGATCGTGTCCTTCCAGCCGTACCAGAACTCCGGAAAGCCGTGCAACAGGACGAGCAGCGTCCCGTCCTCGGGTCCGGCTTCGACGACGTGGAGGGCGACCTCGTCGGTCCGGACGACCCGCGAGCGTCCGGGGACCGAGTCGGGGATTTCGTCGTCCGGGATCGGGTCCGGGAGAACGCCTTCGGTCGGCGGATCGATGGATGAGCCACCCATACGTGAGTCGTCGCGCTGGAGGGACTAATACGTGCGTCCCGCGGCGGGATCCGAGCCACAAATGGGCCGATCCGGTGACCGTTCCGCGACGGACCCGACCGGGTACCGATCGTGTTCGGGGCAGACTACCGCGTGGTACCGGTTCGAACAGGTTGTTAGGTTTCGTGCCGACGCCGTCCCCGGCGAGCGAGGAATCCGACCGCCGAGAGGAGCGCGACTACCGCGACTACGGGACCGAATCCGGACACGCCCGCATCGGCGTCGGCTCTCGTGTCGTTGCTCTCGGTCGCTCCCCCGTCGGCGTCGTTCACGGTGTCGTCGGCTCCTGTCGTGTCCTCGACGGTTACCGTTACCGAGACCTCGTCACGCGGGCCGATGACGGTGATCGTTGCCGTCCCGCTGGCCTCGACAGTCACGTCTCGTTCGATGGTCGTCTCTCCGTTCGCGTCGAGTCTCACCGGATCGATCCCGACGGCGTCACCGTTCACGTGGAACGAGACGTTACCTCGGGCTGGAATCCGGGCGTCGTTTCCGACGATGGCGGTCACGTGGACCGAATCGCCGGGAACCACGCTCTCCGTATCGGTCGTGACGTCCCGAACGGTCACGGACGCGGGCTCGGAGACGACGACGGTGAGCGTCTCGCTCCCGACGCGAACCTCGTACTCGCCGCCGTCAGCGAACTCGTGTTCGAGGCGTTCGATCCGCTCCGAACCCGGCTCGACGGTCCCGGTTTCGGTCGCTACTCGCTCCCCGTCGACCCGCATCGACACCTCGTAGCTCCCGGCGGTCCCGCCGGTGTTCGAGACGAGAACCGCGAGCTCGAGGGTCTCGCCCTCGACGAGCCGAACCGGGCCTCGATCGATCGAGCGGTCCCGGTACTCGCCCGTCGCACGGACGCCGTCATCGGTGAGCCCGTATCCTACCTGTGCGGGAGTCTCACCGAACGCCTCGGCGTGCGCCTCGCGATCCCAGAACTCGGGAGTGGCATCCGTGGTCGTCAACCGCTCGGCTTCCTCACGGATCTCGGCTGCCACCTCGTCGTCGCCGCCCTCGGCGGCCGCGTCCTCGACCGCGTCCAGGAAGTCGTCGTTGCTAACGGGATCGGACGCGTCGTTAAGCGACCGGAACACCGTCGCGAGCGAGGCCCGTCCGTCGGTCGCAACCCGGAGCCGACGGTCGATCTCGCCGGCGACGAGCGCCCCTTTCACGTAATCGGCGTTGGCGGCCCACGTGGCGGGTTCCGCGAGGACGGAGTCGGCGTACGGATCGCGTTCACCCGCCGAGAGGGTTCGCTCGAACGCTTCGAAGTCGGCTGCCCCGCGCTCGAGCGCGAACAGCGCGGCGTAGTAGGTGGCGGTCGCCTCGGTGAACCACCGGGCGCTCCGCTCCGCGCGATACGACTGGCGGGTGTGGACGTACTCGTGAGTCCAGACGTCGTCGGCGGTACCGGCCGGCTCCGAGTCACGAACCCAGAGATCGGCGTCGCCGATCTGGAGGCCACGAGCCGACCACGACACCGAACCGGTCGGGGCGGCGACCGCGAACACCTCGTCATCGCGCGCGCCGACCTGAAGCGCCCTGGACGCGCCCTCGAACGCCCCGAACACGTCCGTCGGTGACGGTTCGAGGTTCGCCGCGTCGGGAACGATCAGTCGGAACCGCTGGCTGGCGGCCTCGTGGACGTGCTCCTCGTAGGGGCCGAGAAACACCATCGCTCGAGAGGCGACGCCCTCGCCGGCGACGACGTTCTCCCGTTCGAGGGTGACTCCTCCGTCGGATCCCCTCGTGAACGTCCAGCCGGCCGACACCCGAGGCGGACGAACGAGCGCCCAGTCGCCGGTGTCGACGAATCGGTAGGCACCCTCGCCGGCGAGGGGACCGTCGCGATCTTCCGTCAGGTTCCCGTCCATCGTGTAGGTGAGCGACGGCCGCGTCGTCTCGCCGTCCCAGACCCATTCCTCCTCGCCGTCGTCGGTCGTTCGGCGGTCGAATCCCTCGGCCTCGATCCGGTCGTCGGTCGCACTCAGCAGGGTGAGACGGAGGCCCGTGACCCGCTCGGGGATCCGGGTCTCGGTCGTGACGTCGACCGTACCGGGCTCGTCGTTCGCGGACAGCTCGTGTCGGAGCAGGATCGTGTCGCCGTCGACGTCGAACGGCGCACTCGACCCCGGTTCGATCGCGTGGCTCCCGTCGACGACGGTCTCCTCGGAGACGGATTCGTGCCCGAGTGAGACTGCCGCGTTCGCGCTCGCCGTATCCGAAATCGGATCGCCGGTCCCGCCATCGAGCACGTCGATCGATCCGTCCGTCGCGGTCAGCGACGGGGTCGCGTCGCCGACCGAGACCCCATCACCGACCGCGCCGCCGCCGACCGCGATGGCAACACCGGCGACCAATAGGACGGCGGCGACCATTGCGGTAAGCACCAACCGTCCGCGATGTCGGCTCTCCGACCGGTTCATACGTGAGGGAAGCGGTTTGTGGGTTTACTTCTGTTTATCAGAAGTCGGAAACGAACCATGGATCGGATCCGCCGGTATCGAGCGGATTCGAAAGGGGGAGGGAGCGTGTGACATATCCCTCCATGGGGGTGTACGTACACGAGTTACATAGTTATTCGGAGGATACGGTCCCGGTTTCGAGGCGTGCTCGCCGCCTCGGACGATCAGATCGCGTGGATCCGGACCGTCCAGAAGTCCCGGAAGGCGTCGTGGAGCGCCGCTTTCGGCCGACCGGTGGCGTCGGTGACGTCGGTGTGGTCGGCGTATTCGCGAAGCTCACCGAGGACGCTCCGCTCGCCGACGACGATGGTTCGGTCCACGTCCTCGACGCCGGTCAGGGCCGAGCGCGCGCGCTTCAGATGGTCGTCTATTTGCCCCTCACGGCGGCGCTCGAAGCGACCCTGGGAGAACCCACCCTTCGAGTGGGCGTCCTTGACGTCGGAGTCGAACCCCTCGAACGCGACCCGCTCGTTCCCCTCGTACACCCCGAGCGCGAACGTGTCCGACCGGACGAGCGCGAACGCGAACCGGCCCGTGGGACGGAACCAGTCGGGATCGAGTCGAGGGCAGTCCGCCCATCGATCGAACGGCTCCGGCGGTATCGGGGCGGAGAGCGCGACGCTCACGGCACCCGTGTCGTCGGCGAGCACGATCGCGGGTGCGACCCGCCGGACGAGCCGGGAGCGGTCGCCGAACCAGTCGGTAACGCTCTCGGGAACCGCGTCGTCGTCGGGGACGAACGCGGTGAGCACGCCCTCGGGATCGTCGCTTTCGATCCCCCGAAGCCGGTCGAGGACGTCATCGAGTCGGTCGCCGCTGGCGTCGCTCACGCGACGGAACTCCACGGTCGTCTCGCCGCTTTCGGCGCGCTCGACGCGGTCCTCGAGGGATTCGATCCGGTCCTCCAGACGGTTGACGCGCTCCTCGGCGCGCTGCCGGTCGGCGACCGCCTCCGAACGACGCTCGCCCTCGGCCTCGACGCGACGCTCGAGGTGTCCCTTCTCCTCCTCGAGGGTCTCGATCCGCTCTTTGAGCTCGGCACGGCCGAGCAGCCGGTCGATCATGCTCGGGGATTGGATCCCGCGAGATAAAAGGCCCGTCGCCCGGGAGCGCGTCAGCCGTGGGGACCGGTTCGGAACCGGGTCCCGTCGACTCCGACTCCGACTCAGGCGTTCACGGACGGCTCCCACCCTTCCCAGCGGAGCAGGTTCTCCGCGCGGTCCGCGTCCGCCAGCAGCACGTTCCGTGTGTCCGGAAGGCTCTCGTCGGCGATGGAGCGCGGCACCGCGAGCGTGCCGCTCGGGATCGCCTCGTCGCCGTCGACGGGGATGTGTCCCGCATCGACTTTCATTACGAGGGGGGCGTCGAGCCGTTCGAGGCCCGTTCCCGCCGCGTACAGCTGCTCGTTGACGTGCTCGTGGTCGGCCTGCTGGATGACGGCGCGCTCGCCGTCGTGGGGCTCGACGTACAGTTCCCCCAGATAGTATCCGCTGGAAAAGCGTTCGAACATTCTGTGCGTGTTACTCTCTGCCATAGTAGTATATAAACGTTTCTCGAGGACTATTGATCGTGATGTACGGCGTCGCTATCCGGCGTATTCGGGAGTTGTTTATAAAACAGGCGCCGTCGCGAGCGCGGCGGGCGGGCCGCTACTCCGCGTCCGACCGTCGTGCGACCTCGTGACGACCGAAGCCGTACCGGAGCCGGTTCGCGAGTCGCCGCGAGAATCGACCCTCGTTGCGCGAGTCGAACCGCTCCGCGAGCGCGCCGTATATGAGCGGAATCGGTACCTCCTGTTCGAGCGCCTCCTGAACCGTCCACGTCCCCGTCGACCCGCCGGCAACGTGGTCGGCGACGTCGCCCAGGTCGCTTCCCTCCTCCGCGAACGCCTCCTCGCATAGCTCGAGCAGCCACGAGCGGATCACCGCACCGTTGTTCCAGGTGCGCGCAACGGACTCCATGTCGAGGTCGTACCGCCCGTCGTGAAGCAGCTCGAACCCCTCACCGTACGCCTGCATCAGAGCGTACTCCACGCCGTTGTGAACCATCTTCACGTAGTGGCCCGCGCCTGACTCGCCCATCCGGTCGTGACCGTCCGGGCCGGTGGCGACCGCGTCGAAGACCGGAGTCATCGCCTCGTAGGCGGGGGCGGGACCGCCGATCATCAGCGAGAAACCCTCTTCGGCGCTCGCGGGGCCGCCCGAGGTGCCGCAGTCGAGGTACGCGGCGTCGGTCTCCTCGGCCCGTCGGACCGACGACTCGAAGTGGGAGTTACCCCCGTCGACGACGATGTCGTCGCCCGAGAGGTGGGGTTCGAGGTCGGCGAGCGTGGCGTCGATGGCCTCGCCAGCGGGAACCATCAGCCAGATCCGTTTCCCGTCCTCGTCGCCCCCGTCCGACACGTCGAGCCGATCGCACAGGTCCGCGACGGAGTCGGCCGGTTCCGCCCCGTTATCCGCCGCGGTTGCCGTCGCCTCCGCCGAGAGGTCGAACGCCACCACGTCGTGGCCCGCGTCCATCGACCGGTTCGCGACGATCTGCCCCATCCGCCCGAGTCCGATGACGCCCAGTTGCATGGTCGGGGGGAGTCGGGCGGCTGCCGTAGTGGTTCCGGTTCCGGTGGGACCGCGAGCCGGTTCAGCCCCAAACGAACGGGAGCCACCAGACGACGCCGACGACGATAACGACCGTACCGGTGACGCTGACGGCCGCCCCGACCTTCGCCATCTCGGGGATGGTGAGGTATCCCGATCCGAACACGATGGCGTTGGGCGCGGTCGCCACCGGGAGCACGAACGCGAACGACGCCGCGAGCGCGACCGTCGCCATCAGCGTCAGCGGCGGCGCGCCGATAGACGTCGCAACCGCGACGGCGATAGGCGTGAACACCGACGCCGTGGCCGTGTTCGAGGTGACGTTCGTCAGGACGACCACCGTGATCGCGAGCAGGACGACGAGCCCGACTAGCTCCGTCACCCCAGCGTCCGTGATCAGGTCGGCGGTCCGTCGGTCCAGCCCGGTGCGCTGGAACGCGCGTGCGAGCGCGAACCCCGCGCCGAGCAGGAGCAGCACGCCCCACGGGAGCCGGAGCGCGTACTCCCAGTCGAGCAGGAACTCCCGACGGCGGGCGTTGACCGGGACGAGGAACGTCGCGATCCCACCGACGATCGCGATCGTCGCATCCGTCACCTCGGGGAACATGGGAGAGATGAGGAACGGCCGCGTGAGCCAGCCGAGCGCGACGAGCCCGAACAGCGCCGCCACCCGCCGCTCGCCCGGCGACGCGGGGCCGAGCTCGGCGAGCTTGTGCGCCGCGACCGCCTCCCGCCCGGGAACCACGTCGACGGTCGGCCGGACGACGACGAGCAGCGTCGCCCAGACCGCGAGCGTGCCGACGATGGCGACCGGGAAGCCGAACTGCATCCACTCGAGAAAGCCGACGTCGACACCGAGCTGGCTCTCCGCGACGCCCGCGAGCACTGCGTTCGGCGGGCTCCCGATGAGTGTCCCGACGCCGCCGACGGAGGCCGCGTACGCGATGCCGAGCATGAGCGCGACGCCGAACCGCGTCGCGGGGAGGTCGGTCGGATCCTCGTCGGTGTCGTGGACCATGTCGCCGACGCCCTCTCCCACGTCGATCTGCGGCCCCCCGGTCACCGTGTACGTCTGTGAGATCACGGCGATCGCGATAGGGACCATCAGCATCGCGGTCGCGGTGTTGGAGATCCACATCGAGAGCAGCGCCGTCGCGGCCATGAACCCGAACAGGAGGCCGGGCGCGCTCACCCCCACGCGGCTGATGACGAGCAGCGAGATCCGCTCGTGGAGCCCCGTCCGCTCGACCGCGAGCGCGAGCAGGAACCCGCCCAAAAGCAGGAAGACGATCGGATCACCGTACGCGGTCGTCGTCGCGCTCGCATCCAACACGCCCGTGAGCGGGAAGAGCACGACCGGCAGCAGGCTCGTCACCGGGATCGGGACCGCCTCGGTCACCCACCAGACGACGATCCAGGCGGTACACGCGAGCGCCGCGGCAGCGTCCGGCGCGAGGCCGAGCCCGTCGCCGGCGAACCACAGGACCGCGAACGCGAGCGGGCCGAGCGGGCGGCCGATATCGCTTCGCGCGGGGAGACGCATGAGTCGGCGTCTCACGAGATCGGATTAAAAGGATCGGTGGGCCCGTTAAACCGCTCGGAGAGTGACGAGTTCCGTTCCACTCCGCGTCTGTACGGGAGGACGTGTGAGCGATGGCGGGAGTACGTCTCGCAGTGCGCGCGATCGGTTGTTTATCAGTGATCGAGTGGTGTTGCTGGCGGCTTTTTATAAGTAGATGATGCTGTGGCGACCGCTTATACCTCTCCGGCTCTGTTGAAATCCTTAGAAATTGATATTTTCCTCTCTGGTTGCGGTCAATACAGGGTAATCACGAATCGTTCAGTACAGGGTAATCACGAATCGTTCAGTACAGGAAGTCTATGGTATATTCTACCTGTGGAATTCAGTCGAAGAAAGCGTAGGATACTCTGAGTACCTGTTCGGG
>LFFM01000037.1_pt1 | contig 69716 bp, 65 predicted proteins | sample 643131 | NCBI WGS metagenome assembly LFFM01 (sample SAMN03777445, study PRJNA286221) | soda lake metagenome | biome: soda lake; feature: Kulunda steppe; material: water; isolation source: sample Tc-Br brine of Tanatar trona crystallizer | place: Russia: Kulunda steppe | collected 2011-07 | reverse complement strand
CCGACGCCGTCGTCTACATCAAGGTGATGGACGCAAAGAAGGCGTTCCTGGAGGTCGACAACTACAAGAAGGCCGTCTCGAACCTCGCACAGACCACGCTCCGGGCCGTCCTCGGCGACATGGAGCTCGACGACACGCTCTCCCGCCGCGACCAGATCAACGACCGGATCCATGACGAGCTCGACGAGCCGACCGACGAGTGGGGGATCCGCGTCGAGGCCGTCGAGGTTCGCGAGGTGAGTCCCTCCCGCGACGTCCAGCAGGCGATGGAACAACAGACGTCCGCCGAGCGCCGCCGCCGCGCGATGATCCTCGAAGCGCAGGGAGAACGCCGCTCCGCCGTCGAGAAGGCGGAGGGAGACAAGCAGTCGAACATCATCCGCGCGCAGGGTGAAAAACAGAGCCGGATCATCGAGGCGCAGGGCGACGCGGTCTCCACTGTCCTTCGTGCGCGGTCCGCCGAATCGATGGGCGAGCGCGCCATCATCGAGCGCGGTATGGAGACCTTAGCGGAGATCGGCACGGGCGAGTCGACGACGTTCGTTCTCCCCCAGGAGCTTACCAGCCTCGTCGGCCGGTACGGCAAGGCGCTGTCCGGCTCGGACGCACAGGAGATGGAGGGCCTCGAAGGCATGGAGTTCGACGAGGAGACCGAAAAGCTACTCGGGCTCGACGACATCGAGTCGGCGTTAGAGGAGCTCGCGACGTTCGAAGACGACCTCACCGAAGCCGGCGTCGAGGGCGAGGAGCCGACCGGCGTCGAGACGAGCGGCGTGACGGACGCCGACGTGGAGCTGGAGGCGGAGTCGGATAGTCCGGGTCGGTAGCCGATCCGGACGCATCGCGATCCGCGGCGGAAGCCGAGTCGAACCGACTCGCCGCGTCACGGTCGTCACCACGTGACGGATTCGGCGCGACGGTCACAGCAGCACGAACAGTGCAACCCCGATCAGCACGAACACCGCGTACAGACCGACCATCACCTCGCGTTTCAGGGGGTATCCCAGCGGTTCCGCGGTGAGCCGGCGGATCGGCGGCAGAATCGCGACGCCCCCGAGAAACAGCGGCAGGGCGTCGACGTTCGGAAGTCGCGTGATCGCGACGACGACCGTCGCGTACCCGACGACGTAACAGCCACGTCGCCAGAGCTGCTCGCGGTCCGAGAGCTGCTCGGCCGCCGCGCCGAGGGTGCCGCCGTCGTCGCTTCCGCCCCCACCGCCGCCGGCTCCCCCGCCGCCGGCCCCCGATCCGGCGGTGAGCTGTTCCGCCTGCCGTTGAACGTACTGTTCGAGCTCGTCGGCGGCGGCCTCGGTCTGTGGCGCACCGCACTGGACGCAGTAGCGGGCCGACTCGTCGATCTCGGTCTCACACCGGGGACACGACTTCATCCTCATCGGAACGGCGGCAGCGGCGGGCTTAATTCTTCGGACCGCACCGGTCCGGTGCTCGTCGAACGGATATCGCCCGACGACACCGGTATCGATCGCGACTCACCGGAGCGATCGGACCGCGTGCCCGCGCTCCGGTTCTCAGCATCGATAGTCGGCGGGGGAGATTTATGCGGCTCGGCGGTCGCTGTTCACGGGAACGCCGTCGACCGGGTCACGGTCGGCGACGAACAGACACATGACACGACCCGTCTGCCCGTCCGATCGGTCGACGAGCGGGACCCGAGTCGGTGGTGCTTGATGGGTCGACACGCGCCGACGGCGAGGACGCTCGTCGGCCTCCTTGTTGCGATCCTCCTGTTGAGCCTCGTGGCGCCCGGAGCGAGCGCCGCGCCGGAAACCGGCGCTACCCCCGGAGCGAGCCCCGCGGCCGGAACGGACGACGTGAACGCGGCCGAGACGAACGCGCTCTCGTCGCCGGCGGCGATGCCCGTCCTCGAGGACGCGGACCGGGAGCTGGAGTCGGGGAGCACGTACTGGCAGGGACAGAACATCAGCGCCCTGAACGCCACCGCCGAGATCGGCGACGACCGGGTCGCGTTGCGGGCGTACGACACGGAGACGGAGCGGCTCGGGTCGCTCGTCCGGGAGGTCCCGCTCGACGAGGAGGGAGTCGTCTCGATCGACACGACCGACCTGGAGGGGACGTTCGTGCTGGTTCCCGCGGACCGGCGGGATCGGGTGCTCGTCGCGACCGACGGCGAGCTGACCGAGACGGTCGATCCGGCGGCGGCCGACCCGTTCGAGGTGCTCGACCAGACGCTCGCGGTGCGCTGGAACGCCGGCGGCTCCGGTACGGTCGAGACCGACCCCGAGCTCCGGATCGAGTCAAACCGAGCAAGGTACAACGTCAACGTGTCGAGCCCGGATCTCACCTTCGAGCAGCTGGAGACGGCGTTCATGGGCGACCGGATCGCCCGGGACCGCAACGCCCCGTTCGACGACCGGACGCCGACCGGGACCGCCGGGGCGACCTACGAGGCACACGAGGCGGCGGGCGTCATCGTGCTCCGCGGGTTCCGCGACGGCGACCTGCGGACGGATTTCGGCGATCTGGACGCGCTTCCCGGAACGCTCACCGTGGAGGTGACCGACACCGGCGTGAGCGACACCACCGACCCGTTCGTCGACGGGGTCGGACCACATCCGTTCGAGGTCGTCGCCGTCGACGCGCCGGACGCGGTCGGGCCGGGCGAGTCGGTGACCGTCTCGGCGACGATACGAAATCGGTGGAGCGCCACCGAGCGCCGGGAGGTCGGCGTCGCGCTCGGCGACGACGCCGGGACGAGCCTCGAGGTGCCGGTCGAGGGTGACGGGACGACGAACGTCTCCGCGACCCTCGTCGCCCCGTCCGAGCCGGGCACCGTCGAGTACGTGGTCACGACGGACGACGACGCGGCGACCGGAACGCTCACGATCGAGGGCGACGCGGACGCGCCGGACGACGGGAATGGACCGGACGGTGGGGATGAAGACGGGACCGACGACGCGGCCGCCGGGGAAACCGACGCGTCGGACGATGGGAACGGCGACGACGTGCCGGAGGGCGACGAGGACGACGGGGGCGTCTTCGAGATCGATGTCTCCATCCAGGCGGGGGCGGGTGCGATCCTGGCGGTGGTTTCCGCGGTCGCGGTCGCGGCCTGGCGACGGCGGTAGGTGGCGACGCCGGCAGTCGGCGCGACCGATCCGCGCGACCGGGTCGCTTCCGTTGTCGCCGTCGCGGCGTTATCCAATGTGAGAACTACGACCGGAAAGTTAAGCCCGATCACGGAGCAGTTCGAGTCAGCAGATGGGAGTCACACCCGATGTTGTCCGGCAGCTGCCCTACCGACGGCGGCGAGACGCGACGAGCCTCGCTCGGGGGGCTGCCCTCGCATCGGTCGTCGGGCTCGTCGCGCTGATCGTGATCGCCGCAGCGATCGCCACGATCACCGCGTTTTCCGGCGTCGCGCTCGCGGACGACGACGCCGTCGGGATCGAGATCGTCGGCGGGGACGACGCCGTCGAGGCGGGCGAGGACGTCACCGTCACGGTCAATGTCGCCAACCACGGGCCGGACGAGACGACCCGGACGGTCCGACTGGTGGCGGACGAGGAGATCAGAGCCGAGACGAACGTGACGGTCGGTGCCGGGGAGACGACGACGGTCGATCTGGACTGGGACGCGGGGGACGTCCCGCACGAGGCGGAGCGGAGCGTGGAGCCGACCGCCGAGGTGCTCGACGCCGACGGGGAGGCCGGCGTCGACGCCGACGCGACGTCCGTGACGCTCCTGTGGTCGGAGTTCGTCGTCCGCGACCTGTCGGTGAACGAGACGACGGTTCACGGCGGCGATCGCGTCACGGTGAACGCGACGGTCCGGAACGACGGGACCGAGTCGGCGACGGAATCCGTCGCCCTCGACCGCGTCACACCGGACGTCTCGTCGGTCGATTCGGTGACCCGCGAGTTGAACGCCACGGAGACCGACGTGGTCACGTTCGAGAACGTCACCGTGCCGGACGAGCCGGGCACCGACGCGGTGTACAACGTCTCGACGCCGTCGGACGCGTCGACGACGTCCGTGTACGTGCTCCAGCCGGCCACCTTCACCGTCGATATCGAATCGGCGCGCGTCGACGACACCACGGTCGAGATCGACGCGACGATCGAAAACGAGGGCGATCTCGAGGACACCCAGCCGGTGACGCTGTCCGACGACGACGGAGCGATCGAGGCGCGTGACGTGACGCTCTCGGGGGGTGAGACCACGACCGAGTCGTTCGCGTTCGACGCGGGGTCCTCGTCGTTCACCCGAAACGTCACGGCCGAGACCGATCTGCCCGACCTCGATACGACGCGCGTCACCGGCACCGTCATCGAGTCGGGACCGACCGTCGAGGAGGTGTTCCCCGGCTACGTGCAGGGCGACGAGGAGGTCACGGTCGTCTACACCGCCGCCGATCCGGACCTCGATACGGTCTCGCTCGTCGTCACCGACCCCGACGGCACGGAGGCGGTGAACCGCACGGTCGATCCGGGGACCGACGTGACGACGTCGTTCGAGCTGCCCGACGCGACCGAGATCGCCGAGGGACACTACGACGTGCGGATCGAGGTGACCGACGACTTCGGCCGGCTGGAGGCCGACCGTGCACCGGACGCGTTCGAGGCCGACACGGTGCTCGATACGGGGGAGGTCACGTTCGGCGAAGCCGACGAGTACCGGTCCCCTGCCGGCGACTTCATCGAGATCTCCGTCGACGCCGACGACGAGGCGTACGTCCTGATCGGCGGCGACAGGGAGGCCGACGAGGCGAACCTCCAGAACTACCTCGACGTGGTCCACGTCGACGGCGGCGGCACGTTCGTCGTCAACACCCGGCTGGTCGGGACGGATCGGCCGACTGAGGACGTGTACATCTCGGTCGACGGCGAGGTCACGAGCTACGAACACTCGATCGGAGCCGACGCGGAGCCCGCGGGTCCGTTCGCGGACGTCGCGTTCGAGGACCACCGCGGCAACGAGGTCGCGTCCACGCTCGCGGAGTTTCGCGATCAAGAGGGACTCGTCGACCGCGGCAGTCCGCTGCAGGCCGACCGGTATCGACTCGTCGCCAGCAACCGGCCGACGGTGATGGTTCGCGACGACGGGGTTCCGGATTTCAGACATCCGACCGATCGGTCGAACCTGGTGTTGACGCCGCCGGCGATCGGCAACGTGACGACGTACGTGCTTCCGCCCGCACCCGCCGATCGGCTCGAACAGCCGACCGAGGAAGACGGCGAGCCGATCGGGGCGGGTGACGTCGGGAGCCTCCTAGGCGACGCAACCGAGCGCGACACGATCGCCCGCGGGGATCGCCTTCTCGTGGAGGTGCAACTGAGCGGCGCCTTCGGTGCGCTTCTCGCCGACCACGCCGCGGAGCATCCGACGATAACCGGTGACGGAGACGGATCGACCGCGGTCGAAAACGAGTGGATAGCGGATCTCCTCGCGAGACACGAGGGCGTCCGGATCGAGCTCGAGGACAGCGAGCTTGCCGGGCCGAACCGCCCGGGATCGCAGCTGCTGTTCGAGAACGTCGACGGGAGCGACCTCCACGTGCTCCCGGACGACACCGCCGACCAGTGGGATGACGACGAACTGCTCGGCGACGGGCCGGTCGTCGGCGGGCTCTACTTCGTCGTCGACACGCGGGGTACCGAGCCGTTCGACGCGCTGCCGCGCGACGGCGACGAGCTGCACTTCGAGGTCGCCTACGAGTCGCCGCCGGGGGAACGATACCGATATCACGACTACTCGCTGCCCGACGGCGAGCGACCGGCCCCGTTCGACCCGGACGTCAGCAAGGAGGACGGTCTCGAACACTTCCCGTACTTCGGCGCGAGCGACACGACGGTGCGTGCCGAGGAGACGTTCGTCTTCGAGGCGGAGCGGATCGACTACCGCGAGACGGACATGGACGGAGACCTGATCGTGCCGGCCGAAAGCGACGGCCTGATCGCGGGGACGACGAACGTCGCGCCGGGTTCGGCGGTCCAGATCCAGCTGATCGGCAGCACGCGACCGGAGCCGACCGTCGTCACGATAGAGGAGGTCACGATAGCGGCGGACGGGAGTTTCGAGGTGACGGAGGATCTCACGGCGTTCGACCCCGGCGACCGGATCGAGGTCGAGTTCTACAGCCCCAACCGGCTCGTCGACGACCGGCTGCTCGACAAGCGCGGGGCGATCGTCGTCGACGACCTCGACGCGCGGGCGACCTTCGAGGTCGACGACCTCGCCGCGGAGCCAACGGTTACCCGTGGCGAGCGGCTCGGCCCGGTTCGGGCGACGGTCACGAACACCGGGGAGATCGTGGACCGACAGCGCGTCGAGTTCGTGCTCGCCGGCGAGACGGTGAAGGAACGCGTCGTCACTCTCGAGGGCGGCGAGTCGACCACGCTCGACCTCTCGTCGGAGTTCGTCGTGCTCGATCCGGGCGAGTACGAGTACGTCGTCCGGACCGACGACGACGAGCGCACCGGTCGGCTGACGATAACCGAGCCGGAAGCCGAGGCGCTGGCGACGTCGGACGACGACGCGACGGTGAGCGATCCCCCGGACGAGGAAACCGAACCGGCGGCGGACGATCCGGACCCGGATGAGGCGGAGGCGGTCGACGACGCGGACGGTCCGGACGAGGATGAGGATCCCGACGAGGACGATGGAACTGCTCCGCTGCTCCCGGTGGGCACCCGGGAGGCACTCGGGGGAACGACCGTCGTCGGCGCGGCATACCTTCTCGATCACTGGATCTGATCGACGCCGGGAGAGCGGATCTCGGCGGACGCATGAACCCGTCCGTAACCGCGGCCCCGGCTGCTAGTCAACTGCCTCGGGGTCAAGCCCCGAGATATCCGCCGTGCTTCCTGATGAAGCGTTGGGAGCGAGACATCGCTGCCGCGCCCGGCACGCTTAAGTTGGCGCCGGCACTTATCTCGGATGACGCTTCGCTTGGAGGGCCGAAGCGTCAGCGGGGACCTATCGAACGGCACGCCGTGCCACTTTTTCCCGGTACCGGCGTGCCGTTCATTCCTTTCGGGATCGATCCGGTAGCGCCAGCGTCGTTTCTCGGTCGCGGTGCGTGCGTCGTCCGATCGGATCGGGCGTCGTCCGATCGATCGGACACCGTCGCGTTTCCGATCCGGGCGTTGTGACCGTTACAAGCTCGTTCGGGAGGAGATCAGACCGTGCGAGAGAAACTCACAGCCGTTCGGACTGGTACGCGCCGTCGTACGTCCCGTCATGGTCAGCGCGCGCGAGCACCAGTTGGGCGATCCGCGCTCCGGGTTCGATCGCGATCGGATGGCCGACGTGGAGCCGGCCTTCCCCGACGCCCTCGTAGCCCGCGTCCCACACCGCGGTGTCGAGCATCGCCGCGTTGCGGAGCAGCGTCGACCGGGGGTATACGAACCCGACGTGTCCGTCCGGAATTCTCACCGGCTCGCCGTATCGCACGACGTACGTCCCCGGATCGAGCCGATAGGCCGGGGTATTGCCCGCGGAGTCGCCGCTCTCCGACGAGGCGGCGCCTCCGGCGCCGTCGGTTTCGGGCGGGGCGGGACGGGGCGACAGCGCCCGTCGGTCCCCGACCCGCTTCCCGTCGCGGCCGATCCATCCCGGCTCGACCGGCTCGAACACCGCGTCCGCGGTCAGGTCGACGCCGTTCGGCTGTCGCTGGTCGGCCGTCAGCTCCGCGCCCGCCGCCTCCAGCGCGGCGGCGACGTACGCTCCCGATTCGTACATACACCGGTGTACGGCGGCCGTCACAAAACCGTGTCGTCGACGGGCGGCGATCATATTCCTTCAACAAATTCCATGTCTTGATGTGGCATGTTACGTGATATTGCCCGTGTCTTCCCCCGATCGTTTCGGGATCCGCGGTGGACCCACACGGACGATATAGCGGGAAACACGCGGGATTTATATCCAAGGCGGAGCCATCTCGGGACGATATGGGACAAACGATTACGGAACAGATCCTCGACGACCATCTCGTCGACGGCGAACTCACGCCCGGCGAGGAGATCGGTATCGAGATCGATCAGGTGCTGACGCAGGACACCACGGGGACGATGGTGTGGCTCCAGTTCGAGGCGCTGGAGATGGACGAAGTGCAGACGGAGCTGGCTGCGCAGTACTGTGACCACCAGACGTACCAGTTCGACTTCAAGAACACGGACGACCACCGGTTCCTCCGGTCGGCGTCCGGAACGTACGGCGCGTACTTCTCCCGGCCCGGCAACGGGATCTGTCATCAGGTCCACAAGGAGAACTTCGCCGCCCCCGGCAAGACCCTTCTCGGCTCCGACTCGCACACGCCGACGCCCGGCGGACTCGGACAGCTCGCGATCGGCGCGGGCGGACTCGACATTGCGGTCGCGATGGGTGGCGGTCCCTACTACGTCGAGATGCCGGAAGTCGTCAACGTCCACCTCGAGGGCGAGCTGCCCGAGTGGGCGACCGCGAAGGACATCGCGCTCCATCTGCTCGGCGAGCTGACCGTCAAGGGCGGCGTCGGCAAGATCTTCGAGTACACCGGGCCCGGCGCGGAGGCGCTCACGATCCCCGAGCGGACGACGATCACGAACCTCGGCACGGAGCTGGGCGCGACGTCCTCCATCTTCGGCACCGACGAGAAGACGCGCGAGTGGCTCACAAAGCAGGACCGCGAGGAGGAGTTCGTCGAGCTGTCGCCCGACGAGGACGCGGCGTACGCCGAGCGGATCGAGGTCGACCTCTCGGAGCTCGAACCGCTCATCGCCGCGCCGTCGATGCCCGACAACGTTGCGCCCGTCAGCGAGTACGCGGGCACGGACGTCGAGCAGGTGATCATCGGCTCCTGTACGAACGGCGCCTACGAGGACATCCTCCCCGGCGCGAAGATGCTGCAGGGCCGCGAGGTCGCCAAACACACCGAGATGATCGTCGCGCCGGGCTCGAAGCAGGCCTCGGAGATGCTGGCCCGCGAGGGATGGACCGCGGAGATGATGGCGGCCGGCGTCAACTTCTCCGAGTCGACCTGTGGCGCCTGTATCGGCATCGGCCACGTGCCCGCCTCCGACTCAGTCTCGCTGCGTACGTTCAACCGTAACTTCGAGGGCCGGTCCGGGATCGAGGACGACTCCGTGTTCCTTTGCTCACCCGAAGTCGCCACCGCGGCGGCGATCGCCGGCGAGATCGTCGATCCCCGCGATCTGGCCGACGAACTCGGCGATCTGGAGGATCCAGGTCTGGAGATGGGGACGAAGTACTCCCCGGGCATGGGTCGGGACGACCCGGACATCATCAGCCCGGAGGAGTCGATCGACGACGACCTGATCAAGGGGCCGAACATCGGCGACGTGCCGCTCAAGGACGGGATCGACGTCGATATCGGCGGTGAGGCGCTCCTCAAGATGGAGGACAACATCACCACCGACCACATCATCCCGGCGACCGCGGACATCCTGAAGTTCCGGTCGAACATCGAGAAACTCTCCGAGTTCACGCTCTCGCGCGTCGACGACACGTTCGCACAGCGCTCGCTCGACGCCGACGGCGGTGTGCTCGTAGCCGGCGAGAACTACGGACAGGGCTCCTCGCGTGAGCACGCGGCGCTGTGTCCGATGTACCTCGGCATCGAAGCCGTTTTCGCACAGAGCTTCGCCCGCATCCACAAGGCGAACCTGTTCAACTTCGGAATCGTCCCGCTGGCGATCGACGCGGAGACGTACGAGAAGATCGACCAGGGCGACGATATCCACATCGTCGACGACGTGCCCGCGGGCGTCCGGTCCGGCCAGGAGGAGTTCACCGTCAGCGTCAACGACGACTGGGAGTTCACCGCCGATCTGGACGCCTCCGACCGCGAGCGGGAGATCCTCGCGTCCGGCGGCAAGCTCTCGTGGGTCAAACAGCAGCACGAGGGCGGCTCGGACGCCGCGCCCGCCGACGACTGAGCCACGACCGTAGTCCCGGGTTCTCCGTTTTTTACGTCCCCGAGCGACGGCGCCGGCATTCGGACGGCCCGGGCGTTTCGGAGAGCCGGCAACGGGTCGACGGCAGGCTTTTGCTCGTTGCGCCCCCGATCACAGTCGATCGCATGTCCACTTCGCGCACCCGATCGGCGGCGACTCCGCATGGCGACGTGGAGTACGAGGTCGTCACCTGTGCTAACTGCGGCGAGGAGGTGATGCCGGAGGCGGCGGTGCCGGTGGCGATCGGCTCGGAGACGTACACCTGCGACGGACTCCCCTTCTGCCGGGCGGAACACGAGCGCCCGCGCGAGCAGCGGGTGCTCTGCGGCTACTGCGCGGAGGCGACGCTCGGGTACACGGCGGAGCCCGACGGCGTGCGCGATCGCCTGGCCGAGTTCGCCGGAGAGAGCTCCGCGATCGCCGTCGGGCTCTGGCTCGGGGTCGTCGGGGGCGTCGCGCTGTCGGCGGCGCTGATCGTCCTTCAGCTCCTCGTCGGCGTAATCTGACAGTGATTACGTGTCACTCGACAGATGCGAGCAGCGCGTCGACCTCCTCGGCGTACGTCTCGGGTTCGGTGTCGAGCACCGCGACCGTGTCGTCGGCAAGCAGATCACCCGGATCGACCGGGTCGGGCAGCACGCGGTCGTACACCTCGCTCATCGGCTCGGTGGGGTACGCGCCCCCCGCGAGCAGCACGTCCGTTCCGTCGTGCCACACCGCGAGGCGGGCCTCGACCTCGACGACCTCGGCGATCGGCTCCGTGGAGCCGTCCGGCAGCGACGTCTCGCCGTCGACGCCGAAGCGGGCCGAAAAGCGGTACGCGGTCGCCTCGTGTCCGCCCGCCACCTCGACGGTGGCTGTGCTCCCGTGCTCGACGTTCTCCAGTCCGCTCGCGGCCAGCTGGTCGCGGAACGCGGCCCGGGCTGCCGGCCGCGCCTCGTCCATCAGTCGCCCGCGCCCGATCCCGGCGGGAAGTCCGTCGATCGCCGGTCGGAGATCGACCCGCGAGGCGAAGAAGATCACCGGCGATCCCTCGGCGTCGAACGCGTCCGCCAGCGCCTCCGCCAGGTCGACGTGTTCGTACACGAGGGTTCGTTCGAGTGCACGCACCGTCACTGGACCGATCGCCTCCTCGAAGACGACGCCGTCCGTCTCGTCGACGAGCCGCCACCCGTCGTCGATCCGGTCGTCGGTCACGATCGGCTCGGGCACCGCACCGTCACGTGTGCCCAGACAGCCCGCCGTCGCCACCGCACCGGCCGCCGCCCCCACGGCCAACAGCCGTCGGCGCGTCACGCTCCCGCCGGTGGCGTCGGCCCGACGACGAGTCACGCGGTCACGGTTCGATCCCCCTTGGTCCGCGGCAGCGGGCCCCCCGCCGTTGGCTCCGTCGGACATGGAGGCGTGGACGATACCACATAATAAAACCCTGTCGCCGCACGGACGTCCGACGCGGCTCCGCGCGGGGAACGACGGCGACATACCGACTCGAAACGATTCCGGAAGCATACGGCGTCGATCGGGTCGATGATCTTTATAACGGGTGCGTCGACGGTGTCGACGGCGATTTAGTGCTCGATGGGACGCCGCCGTTGGGATCGACGCGGCCGGCTCCAACACCCCAGCCGCGGGGACTCGGGCGCCGACCGCAGGAACGCCACGGCTGCGTCGCCCTCGATTTATAAAGGATGTCGACTGTGCGATCCGCTTTCGAGGTCACGCGGGAGGCGTTCTGCCGTGACCGACGGCGGCGTGACGTGCGGGCCGCCTCCGGCCCTTCGGTTCCGATCGACACCACCTGCGGGCGGACCGTCCCGGCTTCGGGTGGCGTGGCGGGCGGCCGCCGCTCCGACTGAAGGCTTTTGAACCCGCGGTGCGTCACCCGTCCGTATGGATTATCGCGAGGTCGAACCGACGGCGGAGTACGTCGCACGATTCGAGACGGGAGCCGACTGGCGCGAGGAGATCGAGACGCTCGCTCGCGAGGAGGACGTCGAGGCGGGCTGGTTCACCGCGTTGGGCGCGGTACAGGACGCCGACGTCTGGTTCTACGATCAGGAGGAAACGGAGTACCAGTCGGTCACGTTCGACGAGCCGCTGGAGGTCGCCGCCTGCGTCGGGAACGTCTCGCTGCTCGACGGCGACGTGTTCGCACACACCCACGCGGTGTTGTCGCGCCCGAGCGGACAGGCGCTCGCGGGGCACCTCGACTCGGCGACCGTCTGGGCCGGCGAGTGCCACCTGCGAGCGTTCGCGGAGCCGCTGGAACGCGACCACGACCCGGTGACCGACCTCGATCTCTGGCTGTGACGACCGCGCCGGCTGCCGTGAGGTGGATGCGATGAGACCGGACGACGAGCGCTACTTCGCCCGGATCGAGGAGCGGCTCGACGAGGCGTTCGCGGTCGCGGAGGCCGCGAAGGGACAGGGGAAGGATCCGGAACCGGAGATCGAGATCCCGGTCGCCCGCGACATGGCGGACCGCGTCGAGAACATTCTGGGGATCGACGGGGTCGCCGAGCGCGTCCGCGAGCTCGAGGGGGAGATGTCCCGCGAGGAGGCGGCCCTCGAACTCGTCACCGACTTCGTGGAAGGGATCGTCGGCGACTACGACTCGCCCGCGGGCAAGATCGAGGGCGCGGTGCGCACCGCGGTCGCGCTGCTCACGGAGGGGGTCGTCGCCGCGCCGATCGAGGGGATAGACCGCGTGGAGATCCTCGAGAACGACGACGGTACGGAGTTCGTCAACGTGTACTACGCCGGCCCGATCCGGTCCGCGGGCGGCACCGCGCAGGCGCTGTCCGTGCTCGTCGCCGACTACGCCCGGTCGCTGCTCGACGTCGACGAGTACAAGCCACGCGACGTCGAGGTCGAGCGCTACGCCGAGGAGATCGCCCTCTACGACACCGAAACCGGACTCCAGTACACGCCGAAGGACGCGGAGTCGAAGTTCATCGCGCGGAACATCCCGATCATGCTCGACGGCGAGGCCACCGGCGACGAGGAGGTCTCTGGGTTCCGCGATCTGGAACGCGTCGACACCAACTCCGCCCGCGGCGGGATGTGTCTGGTTGCCGCCGAGGGGATCGCGCTGAAGGCACCGAAGATCCAGCGATACACTCGGGAGCTGGACGAGGTGGACTGGCCGTGGCTCCAGGACCTCATCGACGGGACGATCGGCGGAGACGCCGCCGAAAGCAACGTGGACGACGAGGACGCCGCCGAAAGCAACGCGGACGGCGGAGACGCCGCCGAGGGCAACGTGGACGGCGAGGACGCCGCGGGCGGCGCCACCGACCCGGACGACGGGCCCGCGGGACCGCCTCGGGCCGACCCCTCGGAGAAGTTCCTCCGGGACCTGATCGCGGGACGCCCCGTGTTCACGCATCCCTCGGAACCCGGCGGCTTCCGGCTTCGGTACGGTCGCGCTCGGAACCACGGCTTCGCGACCGGCGGCGTCCATCCGGCGACGATGCGCGTCGTCGACGACTTCCTCGCGGCCGGCACCCAGATCAAGACGGAGCGTCCCGGGAAGGCCCACGGCGTGGTGCCGGTCGACTCCATCGCGGGGCCGACGGTGAAACTGGCCAACGGCGAGGTGCGCCGGATCGACGATCCCGAGGAGGTGCTCGCGGTCCGAAACGGGATCGAGCGCATCCTCGATCTGGGGGAGTATCTCGTCAACTACGGGGAGTTCGTCGAGAACAACCATCCCCTCGCGCCCGCGGCCTACGCCTTCGAGTGGTGGGTCCAGGAGTTCGAGGCGGCCGGCGCCGACGTGCAGGCGCTCGCGGACGACCCCAACGTCGACCTGGAACGACCCTCGGTCGAGGCCGCGCTGGAGTGGGCGACGGAGTACGACTGCCCGCTCCACCCGGCGTACACCTATCTCTGGCACGACCTTGACGTCGAACGGTTCGTGGCGCTGGCGGAGGCGGTCGCGGACGGCGAGATCGTCGAGGGCGTGCTCGCGATCGAACGCACGGAGGCCACCCGGTCGGGGCTCGAGACGCTGCTCGTCGAACACGTCCAGACCGACGACGCCCTCCGGATCCCGACGTGGCGACCGCTCGCGCGCTCGCTGGGGGTCGACGACGGGCTTCGAAAGGGATGGGAGACCCTCTCGACCGACGCCAGGACGTGGGACGACGGCGACGACGCGATGCGTGCGGTCAACGAGGTCGCGCCGTTCACCGTCCGCGAACGCGCTCCGACCCGGGTCGGCAACCGGATGGGCCGGCCGGAGAAGTCCGAGAGTCGCGACCTCTCGCCCGCGGTCCACACCCTGTTTCCGATCACCGAGGCCGGCGGTCCCCAGCGTGACGTCGCCGAGGCGGCGAGCACGATGGACGACCAGGGCCACCGCGGTCGGCTGGAACTGGAGGTGAACGACCGGCTGTGTCCGGACTGCGGGAGCCACACCCACCGGGCCGACTGCCCCGAGTGTGGGAGCCACACCGAGCTGCACTACGAGTGTGGCGACTGCGGTACGGTGTGTGAGCCGGACGAGGCGGGCCGCGTCGAGTGCCCGCACTGCGAGTGGGAGGTGACCGCCGCCACGCGCCGCGAGGTCGACCTCAACGCCGCGTATCGCGACGCGCTGGATGCGGTCGGCGAGCGGGAGTCGGCCTTCGAGATCCTCAAGGGGGTCCAGGGGCTCACCTCGACGAACAAGACTCCGGAAGCGATCGAGAAGGGCGTGTTGCGCGCGAAAAACGGCGTCACATCGTTCAAGGACGGGACGGTGCGGTACGACATGACGGACCTCCCGGTCACCGCCGTCAGACCCGAGGAGCTCGACGTCACCGCCGGCCACTTCCGGGAGCTCGGCTACGAGGAGGACATCGACGGCGAACCCCTCCGGCACGACGACCAGCTGGTCGAGCTGAAGGTTCAGGACGTCGTCCTCTCGGACGGCGCGGCCGAGCACATGATGCGGACGGCCGACTTCGTCGACGACCTGCTGGAGCAGTTCTACGACCTGCCACGCTTTTATGAACTCAACGAGCGCGACGACCTGGTGGGCGAGCTCGTCTTCGGGATGGCCCCACACACCAGCGCCGCGACCGTCGGCCGCGTCGTCGGCTTCACCTCCGCGGCCGTGGGGTACGCGCATCCGTACTTTCACGCCGCGAAGCGCCGGAACTGCTTCCATCCGGAGGCGACGATCGAGTACCGTGACGGCACGGGATGGCATCGCGAGTCCATCGAGGCGTTCGTCGAGGACCGGCTAGAGGACCCGCGAGCCGACGATTTCGGGACGCTCGTTACTGAACTCGACGGCGAAATCGAGGTCACCTCAGTCGATGAACGCGGCACTCTGTCGACACAACCGGTGACTGCCGTCTCGAAACATCCGAGCCAGGACCACCTCGTCCGCATCGAGACTCGCGGCGAGCGGTCGATCCGCGTGACGCCCGACCACACGATGCTGCAAGTCTCGGGCGATAGCGTTCGAAAGGTCCCCGCAAACGAGCTTGAGATCGGTGATTCCGTGCCCTTGACGGGTCCTAGTCGTGGGGAACTGAGAGGCGTAACTGCAGCGACGACGGACGGGGGTATCGAGACTGACGAAATCGTCTCGATCGAGTTCCGTGAGAGCGACGTTGATCACACGTACAACCTCACGGTCGCGGAGACCCACACGCTCGCGGCGAACGATCTACTGGTCGCCCAGTGTGACGGCGACGAGGATTGCGTGATGCTGCTGATGGACGGGCTTCTCAACTTCTCAAAAAGTTTCTTGCCAAATAAACGAGGTGGAAAAATGGATGCGCCTCTGGTAATGTCCTCCCGGATCGACCCCTCGGAGATCGACGACGAGGCGCACAACATGGACATCGTGCGGCGGTATCCGCTGGAATTCTACGAGGCGACCCGGGAACTGGCCGATCCGGGGGAGGTCGAGGAGCTGATCCGGCTCGGCGGGGACACGCTCGGGACCGACGACGAGTACCGCGGCTTCGACCACACCCATGACACGACGGACATCGCGATGGGGCCGGATCTGTCGGCGTACAAAACGCTCGGCGACATGATGGAGAAGATGGACGCGCAACTGGAGCTGGCCCGGAAGCTGCGGGCGGTCGACGAGACGGACGTCGCCGAACGGGTGATCGAGTACCACTTCCTGCCGGACATCATCGGCAACCTCCGTGCCTTTTCACGGCAGGAGACGCGCTGTCTCGACTGCGGCGAGAAGTACCGCCGGATGCCCCTCTCGGGCGACTGCCGGGAGTGTGGAGGCCGGGTCAACCTCACCGTGCATCAGGGTTCGGTGAACAAGTACGTCGACACCGCGATCGAGGTCGCCGAGCGGTTCGACTGCCGGCCGTACACCAAACAGCGACTGTACGTGCTCGAGGAGGCGCTGGAGTCGGTCTTCGAGGATGACACGAACAAGCAGTCGGGCATCGCGGACTTCATGTAAATCGCCTCGGGGGGAGACTCCGAGGCGGTCCACGTCGCGCACCGGGACGCTGCCTACGGGGACGCCCCGGATCTCACGGAATGATGGCGATCACGAACGCGAGAACGACGCCGAACACCCCGAGCACGAGAAACTGCGGAAGTGCCCCCGTCACGACGGCAAAGGCGCCGACGAGAACCGCGACCACGCCGACGACGATGGCTATCTGGCCTGCAACGTTCGGGAAGGCGTACCAGTCCAGCGTGTGACCGGCGAGCAGCCACACGAACAGGCCGAGAATTCCGTATATCACCCTGACCGCGTTCGGGGGAATGGTTGCCTCCGCGGCGAAGTCGTGGAGGATGCTCACGCTACTCAAATACACGGTCCCGACCGAATGGATCGCCTGTTCGAATCCGGACTCCGGACCGTCCTGCGTCACCGATATGATGATGGAAACCGCGATGAATCCGGCTCCGAGAATCGTCGCCCAGAGCCGACGTTCGAACCGACTCATGGTCACCCATTCTTACAATGATATAATAAGCGTACGGGTCACACCACGGCGACGTCTCGTCTCACCGCTCGCCACCGAGCAGCACACGAGTGACGCCCGACCCACGCAGCCGGAATCGTGTCGTTCGTGGGCTCCGACGTCGGTGTGAGGCCGGTACCGGGCCGACGTTGCCGGACCCCTTGGCTCTCCTGCGGCCGGAACGACCGAATCAGTCAACAATTACGCTGAAGAACTACCCGTTCGTTTGGTTCTGTACGCGAACGGCGAGCTATTAGTCGACGGGGCTCCTATGTGTCCTCATGAGCCAGACACCGGTGGAATCGGTACTGCTGTCGGAGGATCCCCCGCTCGACCTGCGGCTCTCCGAGGAGGAGCTCGACGCGACCCGCGACCGGATCGTCTCGTTCATCGCGGACGTCGTCGACGACGCCGGTGCGGACGGCGCCGTGCTCGGCCTCTCCGGGGGGATCGACTCGACGCTCACCGCCCACCTCGCCGTGGAGGCGCTCGGCACCGACGGGCTCCGCGGGATCACGATGCCCGCGGCCGTGAACGACCCGGACGTGATGAGCGACGCCGAGCGGGTCGCCGAGACGCTCGGGATCGAGTACGACGTCGTCGAGATACAGCCGATCGCGGACGGCTTCCTCGAGGCGTTCCCCGACGCGGCGGCGGACCGCATGGCGCGCGGGAACGTGTACGTCCGGACGCGGGCGGTGTGTAACTACCTCGTCGCGAACGCGGAGAACCGCGTCGTGCTCGGGACGGGCAACCGTGCGGAGGCGATGACCGGCTACTTCACGAAGTACGGCGACCAGGCGGTCGACTGCAACCCGATCGGTAACCTGTACAAGATGCAGGTCCGCCAGCTCGCCGCCCACGTTGGCGTTCCCCGTGACCTGGTGATGCAGGAGCCGACCGCGGGCATGTGGGAGGGACAGACCGACGCCGAGGAGCTGGGCCTCGATTACGACACGGTCGACGCGATCCTCGCGGTCCACGTCGACGGCGGCCTCTCCCGTGACGCGACGGCCCGCGAGCTCGACGTGCCCGCGACTGCGGTCGACCGGATCGTCGAGCTGTACGAACGAAGCGCCCACAAACGATCGATGCCGGCGGCTCCGGAGCGGTAGCGGGGCGGACGGACGCGGTACCGTCTCAGAACGCGCGCAGGTCCTCGAGCACCGCGTGGGCGTCGCCGTCGTCGATCGCCTCCCGGGCGCGGTCGAGCCCCTCGTCGATCGACTCGGCGTCCCCGCCGGCGTAGATCCGGAGGGCGGCGTTGAGCGCGACCGCGTCCGCGAAGGCGTCGTCCCGGTCGCCCGCGAGCACCGACTCGGTGATCGCCGCGGAGTCGGCGGCGACGTCGTCGACCGCGAGGTCCTCCGTCTCCATGTCCATCCCGTAGTCGGCCGTCTCGATCTCGAAGTCGTCGAACGTCGGGTCGCCGTCACCCCCGTCGGCGTCCCACTCGGCGACCTTGGTGTAGCCGGGGCGCACGTCGTCGTACCCCTCCATCCCCTGGAACATGAGGACGCGCTCCAGGTCGTGGAACGCGCTTTCGGCGAACGTGTCGGTCACCTTCTTCGCGAACGGGAGGTGATAGAAGGAGCCGAGATGCGTCGACGCACCCGCCGGATTCGCGAGCGTCTCGATGGTGTTGACGAAGGTGCGCACGCCCATCATGTCGCGACGCTCGAACAGGTCGTCGATCGCCGGGTTGAACGTCGGCTGGTAGTAGAACCCGAAACCGGTTTCGTCGACCATCGCCGCGGAGTCGCGGGGGGTCAGCTCCGTCGCGACGTCCAGCTCGTCGAGCACGTGTTTGTACGCGTCCTGTTTCTGGGTCGGCACGCGGTCACCGGAGTGAACGACGATCGGCGTTCCCGCGGCCGCGGCGGTACAGCCCGCGGCGACGCCGAGGATCGCCGACCGACCCTTCCCGTCGTAGTTCGCGCCGCAGTCGACGGGGTCACAGTCGGGCTCGGCGTAGTCGACGCGCTCACACATCACGTCGGTGTACGCCGCCAACTCCACCGGATCGTTTCGCTTCCAACGGTTCGCGAGCCAGAACGCGCCGAGCGTCGTGTGGTCGGGTTCATCCGCTAGAATACGCTCAAACGCTTCCGTCGCCTGCGCGCGATTCAGGTCGTCCGCGGATTTGTGACCGGACCCGCAGACCTCGGTCATCAGTCGCTTGAGGGGCCACTCGCCGAACTCCTGGGTCGCCTGAGCCATGTGAACGGATTCGGGTTCTGTCACGAAAAGCCTCCCGCTCGACTCCCGCAGGCTGGGAACGGCGGTGGGTCACGCCGCTCGCGGTCACGCTATCCCCATTCGTCCGGCGACCTCCCGAAACTCCGGGTCGTACAGCGACAGCTCGTCGGCGCGCCATCGGATCGGGTCGACGTCGGTCGCGCGGAGGTCGTCCACGGGAGCCATCGCGCCGCCGCGGGCGAGCGTGACGTGCGGGACGTAGTCCTCGCCCTCTATCCCCTCGATGGCGTCGAACGCGGCACACAGCCGCCGGTGGAGACGGACGAGCGCGTCGCTCTCGACGACGAGGTAGACGACCGGTCCGGCGCCTCGCGCGGGCAGCTCGAAGGCATCGACCCCGGTGATCGCAAGCTCGAGGGGCGCGGTACCGGCGAGGCACGGACGCAGCTCCTCGCGGAGCGCGGCGAGCGCGGCGTCCTTCGGGGCGTTCCGCCGCCGCCCGCCGGGGACGTCGTCCGCGCCGAACCGCTTCGCGACGAGCGTCCGTCGCTCGCGAATCCGGTCGAACCCCGTTAGTTTCGGATGGAGATCGGCCGCGAGCCGGTCGACGGCCGGCGGCAGCGGCACGTTGAGACTGAACACGGCTCAGATCCGATCGGTGAGCCAGAGGACGATCAGGACGACGACCGCGATCCCGATTAGCGTCGGGAGCGCGTTGAAAAGCGTCATCGTGATGCTCAATAGGCTCCCGATGATCTCCAGAAGAAGCCACACGACGACGAGCGCGAGGACGAGTGTCAGCAGGTCCCCGACGTCGAGCTTCCCGCGACCCGCCTCGCCGGCGGTCCTGGCGCCCGGTTGCTGGCGGTCCATACTCTGGTTTCTGCGCGTCCGTCAGCAAAGGGCTGTCGCTTCCCGCACGAGCGGCCGCCGACGGGGCGTTCCGATCGATCACCCGGACGGATGACTGACCCGCGTTCACGACACGCCTGTTCGTTCCGACACGTATCCCCGCCCGCGATCGGACGGTTACAAGTCCCGTCGGGTCGAACGGCGTCGCATGCGACTGATCGCGTTCGACTTCGACGGGACGCTCTCGGATTCGGAGATGACGGTGTTGCTTGCCGAGCGGGCGGGCGTCGCCGACGAGGTCGCGGAGATCACCGAGCGGGCGATGAACGACGAGTTGAGTTACGCCGAGAGCCTCTATCGCCGAGCGGAGCTTCTGGGCGGACTTCCGGAGAGCGACGCGAACGCGGCGTACGACGAGGTGCGGCTTCGACCGGGTGCCGGCCGACTGATCGAGCGACTGCAGGCCGAGGGGCATCACGTCGCCGTGCTCACCGGCGGTTTCGATCGCGGCGTCGAGCGTGCGCTGGCGACGGCGGGCGTCGAGGCCGACACGGTGATCGCCAACCGGCTGCCGATCGCCGACGGGAAACTGACCGGCGATGCCGAGGGACCACTGATCGAGGGGACGAAGGACGACGCGCTGGCCGATCTGGCCGCCGATCTGGACGTGCCGATGGAGCTGACCGTCGCGGTCGGCGACGGCGCGAACGACCTCCCGATGCTGGAGGTCGCCGGGCTCTCCGTCGGGTTCGTGCCGAAGCCCGCGGTGCGATCGTCGTGTGACGCCGTCGTCGCCTCGATGTTCCGGCTCGGAAAGGTGCTGGAAGGATATCGCGTGTTGCCCGCAAACTGAGCCGACCCGCGTGACGCCCGCAGGCCGACGCGGTCGGGATACCTGCTACGGTCGCCTCGATGCCTGCCGCAGTCGCCTCGATGCCTGCCGCGGTCGCCTCGATACCTGACGCGGTTGGGTGAACCCTTAATCCGGGTCGGGCCGAACCATCGATATGGCCACGACCACAGGGGTGGAGCGATGCTCCCGACGCTGACCTATCTCCAGTTCCACCTCGTGTTCAGTCTCCCGATACTGCTCGTGTTATGGTACCTCGCGCCACGATACGACGAGCGTCGTCGTCGTCGGGCGACCGCGGGTATCGTGATCCTCGTCGCCATCGCGTACGCGTACACGACCCCCTGGATCAGCTACATGATCCGACGAGGGACGTGGTGGTACGCCGACGGCGCGGTGCTCGTCCGGGCGCTTTCGATCCCGCTCGGCGAGTACCTCTACTTCGCGATCCAGACGCTCATCGTCGCGTTCGCGCTCCATCGACTCGGCTTCGACCCGACGTTTCGGGACGGCGACTTCGACCGTCGACCGCGGATCGCCGGGGTCGTCGTCGGACTCGGCATGGTACCGACCGGCCTGTGGCTCGTGTCGCTCGACGCCTCGTTTCTGTACCTCGGCGGCCTGATTGCGTGGGTCGGCCCCGTGCTGGCGCTCCAGTGGAGCGTCGGCGGCGGCTATCTCGTCCGGACGCCGCAGGTGTGGCTCACGGCGACGTTGCTGCCCTCGATCTACTTCTGGATCGTCGACCGGGTCGCGATCGGGATGGGGACGTGGATCATCTCCACGGAGTTCACCACCGGCGTCGCGCCGTTCGGACTGCCGATCGAGGAGGCCCTGTTCTTCTTTTCGGCGAGCCTGATGACGATAAACGGGCTCGTGCTGTTCGAGTGGGTGCTCGACTGGAACGATAAACGAGGTGCATCGACGGAATCGACCATCGGCCGTCTCGACCCCGTCGTGGACGACGGCGTCGACTCATCCCCGAGCAACGGCGTCGACTCATCCCCGGGCAACGGCGTCGACTCGCCCCCGGGCAACGGCGTCGACCCGGCTCCGAACGATCGTCTCGACGCCGCCACGGACGAGCGGTCGACGGACCGGTGAGCCGGCGATGACCGAGTCGCCGACACGCCGCGTCAACCGGCTGTTCGCGGCGTATCCGGCGATCGCGCTCGCCGGACTGCTCCCGGTCGCCGCGATAACCCCCCTGTTTCCGGTGGAGGTGGGCGTCGCCGTCTTCGCGCTCGGGACACTCGCGATCGGCATGGCACACGGCGCGGTCGACCACCTCGTGCCGTTGCGCGCGGCCGACGTCCCGCTCCGTCGGTCGATCACGGTCGTGTCGGTCGTCTACGCCGTGCTTGGTGGGGCGGTCGTCGCCGCGTTCTTCCGCTCGCCGGTCGCCGCGTTCGTCGGGTTCATCCTGCTCACATGGATCCACTGGGGGCAGGGCGACGTCGCCGCGCTCGTCGTCGGCGGCGTCGAACACCTGCCGACGACCGCGGAACGCGTCCTCGCACTCGTCGTCCGCGGCGGGCTGCCGATGGGCGTTCCGCTGATCGCGTACCCGGGGGAGTACCGATTGGTGGCGGAGTGGATCGTCGGCCTGTTCGTCGTCGAGGCGGGCGGCGCGGCGGCCGCAGTCGACCCCGTCTTTTCGGCGGCTGCGCGGATCGCGGTCGCGGTCGGGATGGTAACCGCTACGCTGCTTGCGGTCGCGCTCGGCGCCGTGCGGGTTCGGCAGGGCGCCGACCGGCGAGGATGGCTCCGCGACGTCGGGGAGATCGGGGTGCTGTGGTCGTGGTTCCTGCTCGCCACGCCGGTGTTCGCGATCGGGGTGTACTTCGCGCTCTGGCACGCGCTCCGGCACGTCGGTCGGCTGCTGTTGATCGACGACGGCGCCGTGCGGTCGCTCTCCAGTGGATCGGACCGAGACGCGCTCCGCCGGTTTGCCCGCGACGCCGCCCCCCTGACGCTCGCCGGGTTCGGCGTCGTCGCCGCCGTCGCCGTCGTCGCACCGGCCGGGATCGTCGCGCCGGGCGACCTGCTGGCGGCGTCGCTGGTCGCGATCGCGGCGATGACGCTGCCACACGTCGTCGTCGTCGCGTGGCTCGACGGGAAACAGGGGACCTGGCGTCCGTCGTCGTGCGTGCGGTTTTAAGAGGGACGCGGCCCCGCTCCCGTACGATGACGATCGAAGACCGCGACGACGCGTATCTCGTCACCCACGCTCTCGCGAAGGACACGCTGTCACGGCTCCGCGACGTCGAGACCGAACAGGTCGCCTTCCGAAAGGGGCTCGTGAAGCTCGGGCGGATCTGCGGGTACGAGATCATCGACGGCGCGATGGAAACGGAGTACGTGCCGGTGGAGACGCCGCTGGCGGAGACGACCGGCGAGCGCGTGAAGGGGCTCGACGACGTCGTCATCATCAACGTGCTCCGAGCGGCGACCCCGTTCGTCGAGGGGCTGTTGAAGGCGTTCCCGCGGGCGAAACAGGGCGTGATCTCCGCCGGTCGCGACGAGGAGGCGGGGATGAACGACGCGGGGGAGTTCCCGATCACGATCGATTACGTGAAGCTCCCGGAGATCCGCGAGCGCGACACCGTCATCGTGGCGGATCCGATGCTCGCGACCGGCTCGACGATGTGTGCGGTGCTCGATCACATACTCGCGGAGGCGACCGCCTACGAGAACCTGTTCGTGCTCTCGGCGGTGTCGGCACCGGAGGGACTCGTCCGCGTCAGCGAGGCGGTCCCCGACGCGGACCTGCTCACCGTCGCCATCGACGACGAACTCGACGCGGACGGCTTCATCGTCCCCGGACTGGGCGACGCGGGCGACCGGGCGTTCCGGACGACCTGAGTCGTCCCCGACGCTCATCGCCGCGACGAGCGCGCGGTGCGGGAGTAACCTCATCGACCCGGTCGGTGGCTCCGTTCCGGTTATCAGGCCTCGGAATCGGAGCTGTAGCCTTGTTACACATCGTGGCGAGGAGCGGGTATGGACGACGAGCTCAATCGACTGGTCGAACACACGTCGGTGATCGAGAGCCACGTGAGCGAGGCCGCCGACGCGACCGACGATCAGGTCGCGACCATGCGGGAGCTCCGCGACGACATGGACGACGTGACGGCGACGATGGAAGAGATCGCCGCCAGCGCCGCGGAGGTGTCCGAGTCGGTCGGCGACGCGCGGTCGCTGGCGACGGACGCGGTCACGGCGGACGAGGGCGCGTCCGACGCCGCGGAGCGAACCGCCGACGACGCCGCGGAGCTGATCGAGGCGATGGACCGGATCGCCGGCCGCATGGACGACATCGTGGAGATCACGGACCTGATCGGGGACATCGCCGAGCAGACCAACCTGCTCGCGCTCAACGCCAACATCGAGGCCGCCCGCGCCGGCGAGGAGGGCGCGGGGTTCACCGTCGTCGCGAACGAGGTCAAGAGCCTGGCGGACGAGACGGCCGAGAACGCCGACGAGATCCAGTCGCTCATCGACTCGCTGCGCGAGGAGACCGCAGCGGGCCAGTCGGCCGCCGAGGCGACCCGGGAGTCGGTGACGCGCACGGTCGAGAACATCGAGGCGGCGCTGGAGGCGCTCGCGGCGATCCACGACGGGATCGAGGCCGCCGGGGACGGAAGCGAGGAGATCGCGAGGGCGAACGAGTCGCAGGCGGAGACGGTCGACCGCGTCGCCGATCGGATCGAGGCCGCCTACGAGCGGTCGGAGCGGATACACGAGTCGATGCGGGAGGCGACGTCGACGCCGAGTCGTCGCGCACACGGGCATCGAACCGGCGGACACGTCAATGCCGGGCCGTCGTGCCCGTGGGCCGCCAACAGTTAATACGCGTCCGGCCGACGGCCTCCCATGAGCGACGCGGCGACGAACGAGCCCTGTGACGCCTGCGGAGAGCCGACGACGGACGCGCTCGCGCGAACCGTCCGGCTCAGCGTCGACCGGGCGAACATCGACACGCAGCGCCTCTGCCCGGAGTGTTTCGCCGACTGGATCCAGCGATACCAATCCGAGATGGGTGACGGGACCGACCCGGACGCGAGCGGCGGTTCCGACTCGGAGATCATCGTCGACTGAGCCGACCCCAGGCCGCGGATCGTGTGCTCCCCGGGTCCGGATCCCGGGGGTCGGGACTGCAACCCGCGTCGCCGGATCGGAACGCGCGTGTCCGTCCCGATCCGCCGAGTCCTTTTCACCGTTCGACACGAACCCGTGGTCGATGGAGCTCCGCTGTGAGGGGTGTGCGGGGTGTTGCGTCGACTGGCGCCCGATCGACCCCGAGGCGGCCGGCGACGGCGACCGGACGGGCCGTCGGCCCACGCTGGACGACACGTACGATCTCGTGCCGCTGACCCGCGATGAGGTTGCGACGTTCGTCGACCGGGGACTCGGCGACGTGCTCGTGCCGCGGCTGTTCGAGCCGGCAGCGGACGACGACGTCGTCACCGTCGACGGGACGGATCTCGCCGCCGTCGGCGGCCGTCCGGCGTTCGTCGTCGGCCTCCGGAACCCTCCGAAGCCGGTGGCGCCCGTCGGGACGGAGACTCCTCGCTGGCTCGACGCCTGCGTCTTCCTCGACCCGACGACCCTGCAGTGCCGGATCCACGGCACGGACGCGTATCCGCGGACCTGCGGGACGTATCCGGCGCACAACCTCACGCTCGACGCGGAGACGGAGTGTGAACGCGTCGAGGCGGCCGGCGGCGGTCGGCGTCTGCTCGACGATTCGGCGCCCGCGACGGTCCCGTCGCCGCCGTTCGGCCCGCACGCGCTCGGTGCGACCGTCTTCGCGTATCCGGACCCGGGAGCGCTCGACGGAGTGATCGCCCGGCTCCGCGCGGACAGCGCCACCGCCGACGACCGGGCCCGGTTCGCGGGCGCCGCGGTCGGGTCCAGTCCAGGCTCGCCGACCGTCGACCGCGACCGGATGCGCGAGGCCCGTACGCGAGCGAGCTCGGCCGACTCCTGGGCGGGAGCGGCGATCGACGCGTGGCGGGAGCGGGCCGGCGAGGACGGCGAGGAGTTCCCGCTCGACGAGTCGGCCCGGCTCGACCTCGTCCGGACGCTCGAGGACGACGCCGGGGCGCCCGGTACCCCCGGGTGGGAGTGAGGCGACCGCTCCCGTCATCCTCCCGACCGGGGTCGCGTCGGGGCCGGCGGCGGCCCGCCACGTCGACGGAGACACCTCCCTCGTCGGGGGTCGGCACGTCGCCGGAGACACATTCCTCGACGGAGACGCGTCTCTCGGCCGAGATCCGTCACGCCCGCCGACGCTACGACGGGTCGACCGGCTCCGGGAGCCGATCCGCGATCGGCTCGAAGGCGTCCGCGGTGAGCCCGGCGATCCCGAGACGCCGCCCGTGAGCGTCGCTCCCTCCGGTCGCGAGCAGACCGTTGGCGGCCGCTGCGCGGTCGATCCGGTCGACGTCGACCTCGCGGCCGTACGGGTACCACCGCTCGATCGCGTCCAGCTCCGCGGCGATCTCCAGGGCACCGTCGACGTCGTCGTATCTGAACGGATGCGCGAGGCCGACGAGAACGCACGCCTCACGGAGCAGTTCGATCCCTCGTCGCAGCGGCGTCACCTCGCGAGCGACGTAGCACGGCCCGTCGTCGCCGATCAGGTCCTCGAACGCGCCCGCGTAGTCGTACGGCGCCGGAGAGTCGGCGACTGCACGGGCAATGTGGGGGCGGCCGAGGCCCGGACGCGGCTCGATACCCAAGTCGACGTCCAGTCGCGCCTCAACCTGCTCGATGATCCGCGCGCCACGCTCGCGTCTGTCCGACTGGAGGCGGTCGATCTCGGCGTCGAGTACGTCGGTGTGTGCGACGCCGTAGCCGAGCAGGTCGATCCGCTCGAACCCGGCGTCGACGCGGAGTTCGATCCCGCGGACGATCCCAACGCCGCTCCGCTCGACGACCGGCGCGGTGAGCCCGGGATGGATCCGGTCGTGATCGGTGATTCCCACCCAGCCCAGTCCGGCCTCCCGAGCGACATTGGGGACGTCCGCGAGCGTGAGCGTTCCGTCGGAGACCGTGGTGTGTACATGCAGATCCGCGACGATCGGGTCGTCCATAGCTGATACCGAGGCGAGAACGACTAAGATGCGACGCTTCCGTCCGACGGTCTCGTTCGGTGGTGCGAGGCGGACGGGCGTCCGCGGCAGACCGTCATGACCTGTGTTGACTATGGTCGATTAATGTGTATAATGAATTACCGAGGCTCGAAGGTCATGCATGGAAAATGATTAAGGACCTTCGACACAGTATATTATATGATGCGCCTGAATGGCATTGACGACCGGATCGAACGGCACCAGTACCCGGCCACCTCGGAGGAGATAATCGCGGCTCACGGAAACGCGACCGTAGAGCTTGCTGACGGATCCGAGCGGCTCGGCGACGTGCTGGGGCGGTTCGGCGATCAGACGTTCGATCGCCCGGAAGAGGTGTTCGACACCCTCCGAGCCGGCGTCTGCCACCGCGGCGTCGGCCGACGCTTCTACTCGGATCGCGACCCGACGACCGACGCCGAGTCGGGCCCACAGCCCGTCTCCTTCTGACGGCGTCCCACGTGTTTTTCGACCGCTCTCACGGCCCGGAAAGCCCGCTTCACGTGAAATCAAGAGGCGACAATCCCGTGAGACCCGACGGCGACGACTCGCCAGCGGTCAGTCGACCCACTCGATGACTTCCGAGAGGTCGAGCGGCACGGCACCTTTCGCGTATGCCTCGACGTGGTCGTCGGGCCGCGCGCGGAACACGACTGCCGGACGGTGTCTGACGTCCGGTCGCTCCCGCCGGACCGCCGCCCAGTCATCATTGGGAAACGACGAGCAGTCGACGAACAGCGTCGCGCCGCCACCGTGTGCCTGCAGCTGTCCCGTCACCTTCGTTTCGGCGGTGTCCCTGACCGCGGCCACCGGCCCGTTCGCGCTCCGTCCCGACGCGGGCTGCGGCCGTGTCACCTCCACCAGCGATCCCTCGCCGGTGACGGGATCTCTGGCCCGGTAATCGAGGGAGTGTCCGGTCGTCACCTCGATCTCCGGCGTGATCTCGTAGCCCGCCGCCGCGAGTATCCGTGCGGCGGTGAACTCCGCGACCGTCGCGCTCATGCGGACCAGATCGATCGATTCGGACGTCCCGAGCTTCCCGGCCATCGTCTCCCGATACGGGTCGAGTATTCCCGGCCACAGGAGACGTTCGACGTAGCCGGTCCCCTCCCCGCTGGTCGCGTCGGGAAAGCCGGCGGCATGGTCCCGGAAGAACGCCCGGGTCGTCTCCGCGCCGTCCTTTGAGCAGAACACCGGAAGAAAGAACCACGAGACGTGCGGGTACGCCGCGAGCCACGGTTCGTCCTCGTGTAACTCCGCGAGCAGCTCCCGCTGTGCCCACCGGGACACCGGATAGGGGACCTCGTCGAAGCCGAACTTCTCCGTCCGCCAGAGCGCCTGCGGCGTCTCCGTGTTTCCGAGCCAGTAACCCGCCGGACCCGTATCGACATCCGCCGGCGGATCGTCGTCGTGTTCCGTCCAGCAGAACAGCGCCATCGACCCGTCGTACATGTCGAAGCGACGAGCCTCGTAGCCGCCCGGCGGTTTGAACCACGGATCCGCCGCCGTCGCCCCCAAGTTCCCGTCGAGCGGACGTTCGATCCGTGAACGAACCCGGTCGTCGCTCCAGCAACCGGGCGATCGCCTGAACCGAAGCGGTTGTGCCACGAGCAAGATATCGGACGGCGACGCTAATGGCTTCCGGTCACGCCCGTCCCGATTCAACACTATTGATCGTGAGGGTGACCGACACATATATGAACTGAACGTTCCAAGTGATCTTGTACCATGTCAATGGGTGCCTATGACGAGGACGAACACGAGCGCCGTGCGCAGAAGACGAGCGTCGTCGACGCCGATTTCGACGCGGAGCGGAGCGAGTACTCCGGGTCGATCACGTACGACTCCGGGGACTCCGCCGAGGCACTCCTGGACAGGTTCGAGGAGCTACAGGACACGTAGCGCCGGTGTGCGGTCGGCGCCGAACGACCGATTCTCCACCCGTCACGACCGCACCCGGCGCCGAGTCCGTCGCGAATCCACTCAGGACAACAGGATCGCCGCCGTACAGACGATGCCGACGGCGGCGACGTGGCCGACGACCGCGCCGAGGAGCACCGGATCCGACAGCAGAAACGGAACCAACACCAGCTGTAGCATCGAGAACCCGACGTTCTCGGCGTCGATCCGTCTGGCCAGCGAGCGGTCGCCGGCCGAGAGATCGACGTGGATCGCCCGCCACAACGCGACGACCGCACTCCACCAGGAGGTACCGATCCGGTAACACAGATCCCAGAGGATCAACAGCGCGAGATACACTGCGGCGACGGGCGGTTCGGCACCGAACAGCCGCGTGATGAGGTCGCCGTTCCACGTGAACAGGTAGGTGACGAGCGCGATGAACGCGAGCAGTCCCAGCACCACCTCGATGCTCGACCCGAACAGCAGTCGCTTGTGCTCCGGCGGCGTCGACAGCCGACGATTCCCGGCCCCGAGTCGATGCATCTCGACGCTGCCCGCGGCCGCCACGGCGACCGCGGCCGTACCGGCGATCATCGCGTTCGTGAGCCCGTAATACCAGCCGACGGCCACTACTCCCACCTGAAACAGCACGATCTGCACGCCGACGGCAACGGACCGCGAGAGACCAAGTCCCGGGATCCCACCGACCAGACTCTCGTACACCCACGTCTCGCCGTAGCGTCGGTCGGCGGCCGGGTCGTCAACCCGCTCGGTGCCTCCCTCACGCTGGGTCTCGCCGGGGGACGCAGTCACCGCGATCTCACCCCGTTGTCGTCGTCACGACCCGACGCATTGCGGCGTTCGATCGGCGGCAGGTGCCCCCCCGGTCCCGTCAGCGCACGCGCGACCGCGAGGTCGAACGGCGTGTGTTCGACCGTGACCAGCTCTCGGATCCGGTCGTCCTCGACGATCACCGTGTTCCGGAGCCCCTCGACGAGCGAACGGGCAAGATGCGGATCGACATCGGTCACCAGTCGTAGCCACGCGGCGGATAGCTCGGGGCTCAACACCGGTACACGGACGATCCGGAGTCGGCGTCCGAGCTGGCGGCGGGTGCGGCGGAGGATCTCCGCGTACGTGAGCACCTCCGGTCCGCCGATCTCGAACGTGTCGTTCGCGGTGGCGGGTGCCTCGAGCACGCCGACGAGATACGCTATCACGTCGTCGACGGCGATCGGCTGACACAGCGTGTCGACCCACTTCGGCGTGACCATTATCGGAAGTCGGCTCGCGAGCCCCCGTATCACCTCGAAGCTCGCGCTTCCGCGGCCGATGACGATCGCCGCCCGAAGCACCGTCAAAGCGAACGTACCCTCCGCAAGTAAACGTTCGACCTCGCGGCGCGACCGGAGATGTTCGGAGAGATCCTCGCGGTCCTCTCCGAGTCCCCCGAGATAGACGACCCGCGAGACGTCGGCCTCGGAGGCCGCGGTCGCGAAGTTGCGTGCGCAGTTCCGATCCCGTTCCTTGAACCCGGGACCACCGTCCATGGAGTGAACCAGGTAGTACGCAGCGTCGACCGGTTCGCCATCGATCTCGAACGCCGGGGGGAGCGTCTCCGGTTCGAGGAGATCCCCCTCAACGACGGTGGCACCCGGGGGCGAATCATACCGGTCGGCATCGCGAACCAACGCGACGACGTCGTGACCGCGGGCGGACAGGGCGGGAACGAGCCGGCTCCCGACGAAGCCGGTCGCACCCGTGACGAGAACGCGCATACGTCCTTGACGGGCGGGGAGACTATAAGAGTCCGACACGGGACCGTCCGCGACGCCGAGACCGGACGATAAAAGGATCCGTACGCGCTCGTCACGATCATGGAAGCCGGGGAGTTCGAGGAGGTACGTGGCGTCGACGACCTGTACGTCCACGACATCGGGTCGTTCGAGACGGACGAGTACGGGGCCGTGTACGTGTTCGATACCGAACGCCCGGCCGTGATAGACACCGGAACGGGGCTGAACCGCGACCGGCTGTTCGAGACGCTCGACGCGATCGGGATCGGTCGCGATGATCTCGCATGGATCCTCCCGACCCACGTCCATCTCGACCACGCCGGCGGCGCGGGCTATCTCGCCGAGCACCATCCGGCCGCTACGGTTGCCGTTCCGGAACGGGGTGTGCGACACCTCGTCGACCCCGAGGCGCTCGTCGCGGGAACGAAGTCCGCAGTCGGAGACCAGTGGCGTCACTACGCCGATCCGAAACCCGTTCCCGCCGACCGGATATCGGGGCTCGCGGAGGGGGATCAGATCGATCTGGGCGACCGGGAACTGGTCGTGTACGAGACACCGGGACACGCGCCACATCACGCGGTGTACCACGAGCCGAAGTCGGACGTGGTGTTCACCGGCGACGCCGCCGGCCTGTACGTGCCATCCGTCGACGCCGTCAGGCCGACGACCCCACCCCCGCAGTTCGATCTCGATCAGTCGCTGGCGGACGTACGCCGGATCGAGGAGCTGAACCCGAAGTATCTCTGTTTCGGCCACTTCGGTCCTCGCCGATACGAGCCGGAACTGCTCGGCGAGGCGAAGCGTGCGTACGTCGAGTGGGTCGAGGCGGTCCGGCAAAAACGCGAGGAACTCGCCGATGACGAGGCCGTCGTCGAGCATTTCGAGGCGGCGAGTGTGGATCTCGATATCTGGAACCCGGAGCGGGCCCGCGCGGAGGAGAGCCTGAACACGCGGGGCGTGTTGACGTCCCTCGATCGGGTCGAGTCGGAGCGTTGACGTCCCTCGATCGGGTCGACCGGCCGGAACGAGCGGGGATCGGAAACGCCGTAAACCCTGGGACCCGTATGTGTGACCGATAGATGGGCATCTTCGATACGATCCGCGCCGTGCTCGGGACCAGCGCCGAGACGGACGCGACCCGCGAGGCCGACCCCGAGGACCTGTTCGGCATGTCGACGGCGTACATGACGATGCAGGCCGACCTCGGCTACGATCACTGCGGGGAGGCCGCGCTCTGTTTCTCCGGCGTGGACAGCACTCGTTTCGACGAGGCGGTCGAGAGCGTCGAGGCGATCCTGGAGGCCGGCGAGATCGAGACCGGCACGGGATTCCACCAGTACGAGGACGACCACGGCTACCGCTGGTTCGTGCTCGAGGACGACGATCCGGAGGATCTCGTGACGAGCATTCACTTCGCCGCAGATCAGTTCATCGAGGAGGGGTTCGGGTCACGGCTGCTGGCCGCGGCGTTCGGATTCGAGGACAGCGAGGGGCCCGCCTACTGGATCTACTCGTTTCGCCGGGGGGCGTACTACCCGTTCGCGCCCGACGGGGATCACGAACGAAACCAGCGTGTGGAGTTCAAACTTCAGTCGGTTCTCGACGGAGAGCTCGGCATTGAGGACGACGAATCCTACTGGTACCCCCTGTGGCCCGACGTGCCGGGTTCCCATCCGTGGGAGTGACCCGATGACCGGAACGGATGCGGTTGACGACGGTGCCGGAGGTCGGCGAAACACCGGGCGCAAGCGAGCGCTCCGGGCGGTCGCCGCGCAGGCGGCGGTGTTGAGCGCTGCGGTCCACCTGCTGTGGGCGTGGCCACGGCTCGGCGATCCGGGAGATCCGCGGCCGTACGTGTTCCTCCTCGGGGGAGCGTTCACCGTCACCGTCGCGGCGGCGACGCTGAAAGCCGACGAGTACCGACGGCTGTACGCGCTCGGCGCCGGAACGCTCCTCGCGTTTCTCCTCGGCTACGTCGGATGGCATGGCACCGCCGTCGCCTCCGTGATCGTCGGCGACCCGTTCGCGATCGTCGGAAAGGCGGCCGAGATCGTCGGCATGCTCGCGTTCGTGGCCCTGTACCGGCTCGCACCGCCGACGAGCGTCGTGATCGAGCGTCGACGCGGACGGGACGAGACGACCGGGCCCGAAACCGGTCCCGACTAGCCGCCACCGCATCGGTCGAGCGACCGGAACCCCTTATGCGTCGGCGGCCGAACCGGATGCCAGTGACCCACACCTACCTGACGGTAGCGGAGCGTGCGACCACGACGTTCGAGGTACAGGGGTCGGAGTTCCTCGGGCACGTCGCGCCGGCGGACACCGTCACGGAGGCGGAGGCGTTCGTCGAGCGGGTCGAACGCGAGTACGCCGACGCGACCCACAACGTCCCCGCATACCGCGTCCCGGCCGACGAGGCGTCGGACCGGACGCCAGGTGGGGACGTGATGCTCCGCGAGTACGCCTCCGACGACGGTGAGCCGACCGGATCGGCCGGAAAGCCGGCGCTGAACGTGCTTACTCAGCGAGAGATCCGGAACGTCGTCGCCGTCGTGACGCGCTACTACGGGGGCACGAATCTCGGGGTTGGCGGGCTCGCACGAGCGTACTCCCGGGCGGTCACGGCGGGCGTCGACGAGGCGGGCGTCGTCGAGGAGCGCCCCCACCGCCGATTGGTCGTCCGGACGGGGTACGACGACTCGGGAACCGTCCGCGGGGTGATCGAATCGTCCGGCGTGACGTTTGAGGCCGCGTACGACGAGGTCGTCCGGTTCGACCTCCGGGTGCCGGTCGACGAGACCGACGAGCTGGTCGACCGACTCAACAGCGCGACCAGCGGACGAGTCGAGATCGGGACGTCGCGGCCGACGTGACCCACGAGGAGTCCGTCGCTGCCGAACCCGTCGACGTCGAACTCGTCAGGGCTGTGGCCCGTCGGGCGTCGGAGCGATTGGCGAACAGGTGACGCGACGGCGTGGCTCCCTTCCGCGGCGGTGCGTCACACACCCGCCCAGTGCGCCGCGGACGGCTTTCGGATCACGGAGGGGATGGCCGCGTCCCCGTATATAAGCTGACGGGCGTTCTCCGGAAACGACGGTCCCGATGGCACGGTGTCCCTGCTTCGATCCCGCCGGCACCGTTCGCTCGGCGCATCACGAGGCTGTCGCTCGATCGACACATCACGAGGTGAGGACTACGCACGTCGCGTTACGGACCGGCAATTTATTTTACCCCGCCGAGAGTGACGAGCATGCGCGAGGTTGAGGTCGATCGGTTCGTCGCCGAGCGCCCCGAGGTGATCGCGCGAGCGCTCTCGCCCGAGCGGATCGTCGAGTGGGAAGGTAGCTTCGACGTCGTCGACGTCGAACCGTTCGGGGACGACAGTGGATCGGTCGAGGATGCCGGGGTGAGATCCGGCGACGGGGCCGAGGCGGAGGGCGGTGGGGAGCCGGGAGGTACTAGGGAGGCGACGCTGGTCACCGTCTCGGGGCCGGGCGTCGGCTTCCGGCTGCGGTTCGAGCGCCTCCCGGATGGCTATCACTACGCCGTCCCGGACGAAACCGACTCCGCGGGGCCGTTCGACCACATGGAGACGCGGCTCGTCGTCGCGGCCGAAAACAAGGGGTCCCGCGTCCGGATCCAGTCGACCGTCTCGCTCAACGCCCCGCTTCCATTCTCGGACCGGATCGCCGCCTGGAAGCGGCGCGGCGAGCTCGAGCGCGCACTCGATGGGCTCGTCGATGCGGTGTAGCTTCCTGGGGACCGTCGATCGTCGCGGCGGTTGTACGTCACGTTCACACACCACCGGTGAACTGAGATATCACGGTTCCGATCCGTCCGGTATGGGAATCATCGACACGGTGAGCGACGTGCTTGCGGGATCGACGCAACGCGCGCCCGGTGAGGGAGGTGACGACGGCTCCGAAGGCTCGTACTGGTGTGACGACTGCGGCGTCAGGGTCCGCGACGTCAACGTGGACCGGGAGGGGATCGATCGGGGTCCCGACGACACCCCGCTGTGTCCCGAGTGCGCCGAGCCGCTACGATTCGAGCGCGCCGCGGGCACCGGCTGTGCCTGCTGAGTCGCCCGCCCCACGCGATCGCGGAGTGTCGGTTCGGCTCCCCGACGGCAGTGCTGCGCTCATCTTCCGCCGCCACTCGACGGCCGGGATCCCACGGGCGGAGCGGGCCGACCGGATCGGGGATCGCCCTCGACCGATTCACGTGCTCCGCCCGTCGTCCGCGTCCGAGGCGCTCTCCGTCGCGGAATCCGCGTCCGTCGCGTTCCCGTCGGGGGCCGATCCGGTCGGGGACGTGGGGGCTCGCTGCGAGCCGGACGACGGCTCCTCGGTGACGCGGATTCGGTTGAGTTCGTCGGAGAGCGTCGTCGCCAGTTCGGCACCGATCGCGACGACGAGCGGACCGGCAATGATGCCGATCGGACCGACCGTCAACACGCCGCCGACGAACCCGATGAAGTACATCGTCGCCGGCAGCTCGGCGGTTTCGGCGGCGAGCCGCGGCCGGATCAACAGGTCGGGTGCGGCCGCGATCACTGCCCCGCCCACGACGAGGATCATACCCGCGCCGACCGGATCGCCAAGTACCAGCTCGTAGCCGACGAGGGCGATGACGAGGACGCTGGGTCCGATCACGGGGATGAACTGGAGGACGCCGGCAAGCGTTGCCAGCGCGATCGGCGACGGATACCCGAACGCGACGAACACCGGGATCGCGATGAGAAACGTCGCGAACCCGGTGGCGGCCTGCACGACGTACAGCCCGTACAGCGTCCGGCTCGCGCGGTCGTCGAGCGCCTCGATCAGGTCGCGATACGCGGGTGGAACGAGCGCGAGCGCCGCACGTTTGGTCCGACGCTCGTGATACAGCAGCCCGTACACGACGAACGCGAACAGCGCGAGTTTCACGAGCAGGACGGGCGCGGCCGCGGCGATCCCCGTCCCGGTCGCGAGCAGCCACTCGGCGACGAGCGCGCCGACGTCGGCGGTGACGAGCGTGTACTCGATGCCCAGAAGCGACGCCGTCACCTCGTCCGGGATCGACTCGACGAACGCGACGACGCTCTCGATCCGAACGACCAACACCACGATCAGTGGGGTGAGCACGGCGACGACGGCGAGAAACCCCGCCAGCGACGTGAGACCCGCCGCGAGCCGGCGCGACGCGCCCCGTCGGCGGAGTCGGCGACGGACGGGTCCGAGCACGTATGCGACCGTCACCGCGAAAAACACCGTCGCGATCACCTCCCGGAGAAGCAGCGCGGCGGCCACGCCCGCGAGCACCGTCAGTCCCCCGAGCACGCGGCGTCGAGACGTCATGGTGGGTCCACCGCCCGGATCAACCTAAATATCCCGGCGGATCAAGCCGAATACCCCGACCGGAACGCGCCTCGCCCGGCACCGATCGACGTGCCGACCGGAACCGAAAGACTTTGTCCGACAGCGACGACGTTCGGACGATGTCCGACGAGGAACCGACGGTGCCGATCGTCTGTACCGACTGTGAGACGGAGACGCGCGTGCCGCTCTCCAACGTGGCGGACGCGCTCTCCCGGCACAACGAGGGAAAACACGGCGGAGAGGAGATCGCGGAGGTCGACCCCGGACTAAAGGATCAGCTCGCGTCCCTCGTCGCGGAGGACATGGGACTGTTCGACGACGAGTCGACGGCCGATTCCTGACGCGAGGGAACCGGCTCCCGATCAGTCGTTGCTGGCGAGCGCGCCGCGCGGGTTCCCCTTGTGATGGAGGTTGCGGTTGTCCCGCTCTTCGACCGTGGTCGCCGGGATGACCTCGTCGACCGCGGACCGCGGTCGACCGGTATAGCCGTGTTCCGGATGCTCCGCACAGTGTGCCATCGCGTCGTGTGCTCCCTCCCACGGTCCCGCGTCACACTCGTCGCCGGTACAGACGAACACGATATCGGTTGACATGCTGAACGGGAGTTCATCATTTCAGTTTATAAACGTTCCCTCAAAATTATCAATTATGATTTCAGGCAGTTCGACTGTCACCCCGTCAGGTAACCCGGTAGTCCGCCGTCGGTCGTCAGTCACCCGTCGCCGCCGCACCGAACAGCTCGACGGTGGTGCCGTCGTCTCGGCAGTCTTCAAGAGCGTGCTTTGCGGCGAAGCCGGCCTCGTGGGCGGACGCACCGCGACCGACGCCGACCTGAAGGTCGACGTCGACGTCGCTCGCGACGTGGTCGACGGCGGCCGAGAACGCCCGCTCGGACAGCTCCGGACAGACCGCGATCACGTTGTCCCCGCCGACGAAAAACGAGACTGCCCCGTGTTGCTCCCGCAGATACCGCATCAGCGAGGCGTACGCCTGCTCGATGTTGATGAACGTGTCGAACTCGTTGATCCGGTCGGTGTACTTGCCGGTCGCGTCGACGACGTCGAAATGGGCGATCTGCAGGTCCGCCCCCGTTGTTTCCGTCAGGTACTCGCCCGAGAGCACCTCCGTCCGTCCCTCGTCCTGTGCGCTTCCCTCCAGTTGGAGCCGACGGTTGGCGTCCTCCAGGGCGTCGATCGGTCGATCGGCGACTGCGGTCCCGAGGCTGATACTCACCGGATACCGGTTGCCGATCGACTCCTGTAACCCCGCGTGGGCCGCGCCGTCGACCCCGTTCGTCACCGCGATCATGTTGTCGAAGCGGGTGAAGAACACGTACGCGTCGCGATGGCCGAGGAACTGAGCGATGTCGGCGTAGAGCCGGGACTGGAGCGTCTGGAGATCCATTTCCCGTCGCGGCTCCGGCGTCACCGTCCACGGCCCGTAGTTGTCGATCTGGACGAGGGTGACCTGGGTCGTCGTCACAGTGAACACGAATTGGGGCCGCCGCCGCTTTACGCTTCCGTTATCCCGAGGGCGTGACCGATACCGAAATTGAACCGGTTCGACGGGATGCGCGTGGGATGCGGAGGGATATGTGCCGGATGCGAGGAGATGTGTGCCGGATGCGGAGATACGTGTCGATCACGGGGAAACTGGCATCGGATGCGGAGGAGCCGGATACGCGGCTGGCGGCGTTCCGGACGATGCCGGGGAGTACCCGATATCCGGTTCCGCCCGGCGTCGAGACGGGCGGCCGACCGGTCGGGACGCAACGCCTACGTCGTCGGCGACCCGAGAGGTCGTATGGAGTTCAGCGGCGCCGTCCTCGACGTCGACGGGACTGTCGTGCGCGGCGACGATCCGATTCCGGGGGCACCGACGGGGTATCGACGACTCGTGGAAACCGGCACCGAGACGCTGTTCGTTTCGAACAACCCGACGAAGGCGCCACCGGCCTACGTCGACCGTCTCGGCACGGCGGGCTACGACGTGCCGGCCGATCGAGTGATCACCGCCGGTACCGTGACGACCCGGTATCTCCGACGCCATCACGCGGACGACGACTTGCTCGTCGTCGGCGCGCCCGGCCTGTTCGAGCAGTTCGCCGACGCCGGCCTCTCGACGACCACCGACGTCGACAGGGCGGACGCGCTCGTCGCCTCGATCGATCGCGAATTCAACTACGACGACCTGTGTACCGCGCTGTGGGCGCTCGAACGCGACGTGCCGTTCATCGGCACCGATCCCGACCTGGTCATTCCTGCACCCGAACGCGACGTCCCGGGATCCGGAGCCGTGATCCGCGCGATCGCCGCGGTGGCCGATCGCGACCCGGACGTCGTGCTCGGGAAACCTTCCGATCCCGCCGTCGAGATCGTTCGCGACCGACTTCCGTATCCGCCCGAGGAATGTCTCGTCGTCGGTGATCGGCTGGATACGGACATCGCGCTGGGCGAGCGGGCGGGCATGACGACCGTTCTCGTGCTGTCGGGCGTCACCGACGAGGCGGCCCTCAACGCGAGTGACATCGAGCCGGACCACGTGATCGATCACCTCGGCGAGATCGATCGCGTGATCGCCTGACGGCCCAGGTTCGGGCGTCGGGGCGGGTGAGCCGTCAGTCCCCGGCCGGAACTGCGTCGTCGTCGGTCGCGTCCCTGTCGGCGGGATCGACGAGACGATACGAGAGGTACACGGTGCCCGCCGCGAGTCCGATCCCTCCCAGCACGTCGACCAGCCAGTGGATCCCGAGGTACATCGTCGCGATGATCACCGACACCGCCAGGGGGACGGCGACGACTGCCCACCCGGGATACTCCCGACCGGTGAGCACGGCGAAGATCGCCACCGTCGCCGATAACGACGTGTGTAGCGACGGGAACACGTTCGTGTTCGTGTTGACTTCGGTGGTGAGCGCCTGGAAGTCTGGATTGAACGTGTATAGCAGCGACGTCACGACGTCCGGCATCACGTTCCGGGGTCCGTGGGCCAGGATCAGGGTATAAAACAGGAGCCCGATCCCGTAGTTGAGTCCGTACGCCGCCAACAGTCGCCGCAGCGTCGTCCGGTCGGGGAGAGCCGCGTAGGCGATGAACGGAAACACCAGCAGGAACACGTAGCCGTACACGTACACCCACGAGAAGTACATCGTCAACTCGGGTCGGACGAACGTCGCCTGCAGCCACGCGACGAACTCGCCCTCGAATCCGTAGATCGTCGCCGTCAGCCGCATTCCGACCAGTTCCGACACGGTCTCCAGCGGACCACGTCCGAGGGCGCTGACGACGATCACGACGATCACCCCGGCGATCTCCCGGCGCGCCTCCCGCACCCGCGGACCGATATCGTGGGCCAGTTCGTAGAGGCGTCGTGGCCCGACGAACGCGACGCCGGCGACGAGACACATGACCGCCACCCACCCCACGAGCCGCGCCAGCACCGACAACAGCACCGTCATTGTTCCCGGGCAAGCAGCTCCCCGGCGTCGTTGTATCTGTACCCCGCCTCGCGGAACGCGTCCCGCACGTCCTCTATCGCCAGTTCACCGCCCTCGCCGTGGAACGGATACACCGGATCCGATTCCTCGAAGCGAAGCGACGGCGGTACCAGCTCCGGCGACCGTGCGAGCGCCGACGCCGCCGGTTCCGCGTACCCGTCGAACGCGTCGTCGATCAGCGTCGCTTTGTCGATCAACGACGCGAGTATTCCCCTGAACCGCGGGTTCGAGAGGGGCGCACGCCGCACGTTGTACCCGACGTGGTAGAACGCTGCGGACCGGGAACTCACAAGTCGAGCGTCCGTCTCGCGACCGATCCGCGGAACCGCGTCCGGCCCCAGGTTCGACGCCGTCGCATCCGCGAGTCCGTCCCCGACGCGCTGGACGGCGGCGATATCGGACGGGACGACCTCAACCACGAGCCGATCGAACGACGGCTTCCCGACGTACGTTTCCGGGATCCCCTCGATCGTGCTCCCGGGATCCGCATCCGCTTCCGATTCGAGACGATGTAGGAAGTGATCCGGGTTGCGATCGAAGATCACCTCCTGTTCGGCCGTCGCCTCCGCAAAGCGGAGGGGACCGCTACCGACGGGCTCCTCGTTGTTCCAGACCAGCGCCTCCGTCGTCTCCTCGTCGATCTCGATGCCGGCGATCGTGACGGTATCGGTACGGTCCTGCCAGACGTGTTCCGGGAGGATCGGCACCTGTAGTGCTCGCTCGCCGACCGGACGATTGACGTCGCCCACGTGGAGATCCACGGTCGACCCGTCGACGACCGTGGCGTCCTGTGCCACCGAGCTTCGACCCCTGAACTTCGGCGTCGGGATCGGCGTCTCCGCGGTTCCCATCGAGGTGTCCGCAAGGAACTCGTAGGTGAACGCCACGTCCGACGCGGTCAGCGGCTCCCCGTCGTGCCACCTCGCCTCACGGATGTCGAGTCGGACCGTCGACGGGCCAACCCACTCCCAGTCGCGCGCCAGCCACGGGATCGTCGTATCGTCGTCCACCCGGGCAAGCGGATCGTACAGCAGGGACGTGAACGTGCCGTGTCGGCGGTACTCCACGGCGATCGGGTTCCAGTTCTCGGTGATCCGGTCGTCGGTCGTCGCGAGCCGGATCGTCGGCGATCCGCCCGCGTCGACGCTGGATAGCCGGAGCAGACCGAGCGCGGAGGTCGGATTCCCCGTCTCCCAGCCGGTGAATCGGGCCTCCCCGATCGCCGTGAGTGCGTCGGGAAACGCGACGACGCTGAACGGCTGCTGGTCACAGATCGCCTCCTGTACGGCGTCGATCACCGCTCCACGGCTCCCCTCCATCACCGAGCGCTGTTCGTCCAGCAGGTCGTCGACCGCAAGCTCGGTGAACCCGAACGGGTTCTGCCAGCCGGTTTCGGCCGTGAACGACGAGTGGGTGAGCGCGTACAGCACGTCCGGATCGAACGGTTTCCTCTCGGGAAACTGGCCGACGTACGCGTCGAAATCGTGATTGAGGAGTACGGACCGCCGGAGGTCCGCCTCCGCCATCGTCTCCACCCGGGCGTCGACGCCGACCGCAGTCAGGTGCTCGGCGAGGTGCCGTGCGATCCGGACGGCGTTCGGGTCGCTGTCGGCCGGGATCGTGGATATCTCCAGCGTGAGCTGCGAGGACGCGTCCCGACCCGCGATGTTCCGTGCCCGTCCGAGACAGCCGGCGCTCGTGACCGCCGCTCCCGCCGCGGCGAGTACGGACCGACGGCTGGTCGTCCGAGCCATTCGTTCGGTAACGTTCGTCACCGAGCGTATAACAGTTCTGCGGTCGACGGATTCCCGAACGCCGGTCGTCTCACCGATCGATCCCGGACCATGCCGGTGCCGCGACTCAGATCACGTCCGCCAGCGGCAGCCCGAGCCCGACGGCCCAGGCGACGAGTCCGACGACGAGCAGGGGTCGATCCGCCGCCGCGCGGCCGACGGCGACGAGTCCGAGCGCGGACAGCATCGCCACTCGATGGACGATCAGGTCCGGCGGGACTGCGACCCCCATGCCGGCAAAGTCGACGAGAAAGCCCGCTCCAAGCCCCGTGAAGACCCCGAGAAACGCCGCGGTCGGCTCACACCGATCGGCGACGGCGACGACCAGCGCCGGGAGGCCGATCGCGATCACGAGATACAGCGGCGCCGCGATCGCCTTCGGGGCCACCGACGGATACGCGACCTCGAGCCCGATCCCCGCGGCGCGGACGCCGACCACGACCGCCGCGAGCGCCACGCCGAGAGTTATGGCGTCGGCGTGCCGCGTGACTTCCGACCGGAAGCGGCGTGCCGTCTCCACCGTCGCTTCGCGCGTCCGGCGTCGGAGCAGCACGCCGGCAAGCGGTACCAGCGCCGCCAGTTCGATCATCGAGAGCCAGCCGTCGCTCCAGCCGCCGTCGATCCCGCGGTGTTCACGGGTGACGGTCGCGTTCGCGGCGATGAACTCGTCCTCGAGGCGGACCGCCGGGTCGTCGATGTCGGTGACGGTGTGCCGCAGCCGGAACCAGTCGTAGTACTCCTCGTGGACCTGTACGGCGGTGTACGCGCCGTCGGGCGACTCGTACGCCCGAATGTGGTCCCGAGCCCCGAGGTACGTCCCGTCGTGGAACTCGGCGGTCTCCGCGACCCACTCGCCACCGTCCGGACCCTCGAAGTATGAGTAGCGAACCGATCCGTGGGCGTCCTCCCAGTCGGTCGCTATCGTCTCGCGAACCATGTCGGGGTCGGCGTCGCTCTCGACCTCGTCGGTCTCCTCCCAGTCGACGTCAGACCGCGCAGTCAGCGCGTTCCGCGTCGCCCCGCCGTCGGCGAGGAACACGACGTTGATCGCGAGCGTCCGTCCGTCGACCGACTCGCTTCGACTCGTGTACGGCCACAGGTCGTACTCGCCGTCGATCGCGACGAGCGACGCCGACTGGACGGTCCGCTCCTCGACTGCCGGCCCGTCGATCGTCGGTTCCTCGGTACCCGGTTCGAACAGCCCCGAGAGCGCCAGTCCGACGACGACGACCACGAGCGCGGCGACAGCTGCCTTCCGTCGCATGCCCGCGGGTGGGGGCCGCGGAAGTAAACCGCTTGGGGGCGGGGCGGCCGGAATCGTCCGTCCGCCAGCGCCGACCACGTCCGGTCGGGGACGCCACGCCTCGGCGATCAGGGGCGCCACGTCTCGGCGATCAGGGACGCCACGTCTCGGGGTCGAGAACCCACAGAACACCCACCGCGGCGCCCCCGCCGGCGAGTCCCCCGACGAGCGCGAACGCAGAGAACGGCGCGGCGAAGACGGCCGCGAGCAACACGGTCGTTCCGACCAGCAGCGTGAGCGTATCGTCGCCGATCGCGCCGAGCACGACCGGCGCGAGCGACGCCCCGACGACCGCCCCGGCAACGACGAACCCGGTGGGCGCCGCGAGAACGACGCCGGGGTCGGCGACGAGCGTGTCCGGCGGGGCGGCGAGCGGGACGGCGAGGATCGCCGCCATCGCGGGTGCGACGAGCGCGCCCCGCGGTGCGAGCCGTCGGCCTCGGAGCGCGGCGACTCCCGCGAGGAGGAGCACGGTACCCGCGGCGACGAAGGCGGGTTCCGCGAGCGACACCAGCGACGCGGGCTCCGCGAGCGTCGGACGGCGTCCGCCAGTCGCCGAGCGGAGCAGTGGGGGCTGGACGAGACACAGGCCGGCGATGCCGAGGACGACGACGCCGAGGACCCGACGGGGGACGGACGACATACCCCGTTCGACGTCTCCAACGTGGTTAAAAACCACGGGACAGCACCGCGTCGACGGCGATCGGGTACGACGCGAGACGTGGTCGGTCTCCATCGACCCCGAACGGCGGCTTCGCGTGGTTCAGACGGTGACCGAGACGCGGTCGTCCTCGACGGAGACGGTGACGCGCTCGGGCGGGCCGCGCTCGTCGGCGATCCGGATCAACAGCGTGTGGACGACCGGCTCCCCGTCAGTGACCGTTCCGACCTCGTCGGCACCGATCCGGAGGGCGCGGTCCCCGACCCGGCTGACCGATCCCAGTCGGAGGTCGACGCCGGGCGACGCGAGCCGCTGGACGACGAGGAGCACGAAGCGTCCGCCGTCGTCGACGAACTCCGTCCCCTCGAGGAACGTCCGGGCGGCGACCGCGTCGTCCGCGAGGACGCCGATCGCGTCGGTGTCCGACCGAAACGACGAGACGTGCGTCTCCGTGTCGTTCTGCCGACCGGTGAGGCCCGCCGCATCGATCAGTGGATCGTCCGGAACGTACCGGCTGCGGACGTCGATGTCGCTCGGCGTCGACGCCGCCAAGTCGTGAACCCGGTCGGTACATCCGCCGAGCAGCGCGGCGAGCGCGGCGACGACCGTCCGGCGATCCATGGGTCGGAGTCGACAGCTATGGCATAAAAACCTCCCGTCGCGGTTCCCACGCCGCGAAACGTGCACGCTCCGAAGCCGACGTGACGACTCACCCGTCGGTTCGTGGCGGATGCTCACTCGTCGGGCGGGCCCTCACTCGTCGACCGCCGGCGCGGGAACCCCGTCGTCGGCGTCGAGCTCGAACGTCCGCCGAAGCTCCGCGATCCGGTCGCGGATGTCCGCCGCCAGCTCGAACTCGAGGTTGCTCGCCGCCTCGTCCATGCGGTCCTCGAGCAGCTCGATCCGCTCTCTGGCCGCCGCCTCGCTGTCCACGTCGCCGACGCTGACGTCGGAGGCGTCCGTCTTCGAGCCGGGGAGGTTCGTCTCGCCCACCGGCTTCTGGATGGTCGTCGCCTCGTAGCCGTGCTCCTCGTTGTACTCCAGCTGGATCTCCCGGCGACGCTGAGTCTCCTCGATGGCCGCCTCCATCGCGTCGGTCGTGCGGTCGGCGTACAGCACGACCTCGCCGTTGACGTTGCGGGCGGCCCGCCCCATCGTCTGGACTAGCGTCGTCTCCGATCGAAGGAACCCCTCCTGATCGGCATCGAGGATGGCGACGAGGCTCACCTCCGGAATGTCGAGCCCCTCGCGGAGGAGGTTGATGCCGACGAGCACGTCGATGTTGCCGAGCCGCAGGTCGCGGATGATCTCGTGACGCTCCAGCGTGTCCGTCTCGTCGTGCATGTACGCGACATCGACGCCGGCGCCCTCGAAATACTCCGTGAGGTCCTCGGCCATCCGCTTCGTGAGCGTCGTGACGAGGACGCGCTCGTCGCGCTCGATCCGCTCGTCGACGCGGTCTAGAAGGTCTTCCACCTGCCCGGTCGCGGCCGTCACCTCCACCTTCGGATCGACGAGGTGGGTGGGTCGGACGATCTGTTCGACGATCCGGTCGGAGTGTTCGCGCTCGTACTCGCCGGGCGTCGCAGACACGTAGAGGGTGCGATCCGTCCGCTCCTCGAACTCCTCGAACGTGAGGGGGCGGTTGTCGTACGCCGTGGGGAGCCGGAAGCCGTTCTCGACGAGCGAGTCCTTCCGCGACTTGTCGCCCTCGTACTGGCCTTTGATCTGTGGGATCGTCTGGTGTGACTCGTCGATGACGGTGAGAAAGTCGTCCGGGAAGTAGTCGAGCAGCGTGTAGGGGGCGTCGCCGGACTCGCGGTCGTCCATGTGGACGGAGTAGTTCTCGATGCCCGAACAGTACCCCGCCTCCCGGAGCATCTCCAGATCGAAGGTGGTCCGCTCCTCGATCCGCTGGGCCGCCACCAGGTCTCCCTGGCGCTCGAAGTGGCGCACGCGCTTCTCCATCAGCTCCTCGATCTCCGCGATCGCCCGCTGGAGCCGGTCGTCGGGGATCGAGTAGTGCTCGGCCGGGTGTAGCATCGTCGCCGGCTCCTCGCTCACCACCTCGCCCTTCATCGGGTCGACTCGCAGGATGCGGTCGATCTCCGGCCCCCACAGCTCGACTCGCACCGCGTAGCGCCCGTACATCGGATAGATCTCGACGGTGTCGCCCCGGACGCGAAACGTCCCCTGCGTGAAGTCGACGTCGTTGCGCTCGTAGTTCAGGTCGACGAGCCGCGTGAGCAGCTCCTCCCGACCGATCTCCTCGCCCACCGAGAGCTTGAGGGCCATCTCACGGTAGTTCCCCGGGTCGCCGAGCCCGTAGATCGCGGAGACGGACGCGACGACGATGACGTCGTCCCGCGTGAGAAGCGACCGGGTCGCGGAGTGTCGCAGGCGGTCGATCTCCTCGTTTATCGACATCTCCTTGTCGATGAACGTGTCCGTCTGCTCGACGTACGCCTCCGGCTGGTAGTAGTCGTAGTAGGAGACGAAGTACTCGACCGCGTTGTCGGGGAACAGCTCGCGGAACTCCTCGTACAGCTGGGCCGCGAGCGTCTTGTTGTGCGCCAACACGAGCGTCGGCTGGTTCAGCTCCTCGGCGACCCACGAGACGGTGTTCGTCTTGCCGGACCCGGTCACGCCGAGGAGGGTCTGTCGCTCCGCTCCGGACTCGAACCCCTCGACCAACCGTTCGATCGCCTCCGGCTGGTCGCCCGCGGGCTCGAACGGGGCGTCGACGCGGAGGGGTCGGTCGACGGTCGGACGGTCCTCGGAGAGGGGGGAGTCGGCGTCGCTCACGATGGACGGAGTTGGCGGTCCAGTCACTTGAGCGGCGCGGCCGGCACCCCCGGGTACCGGTCGGAGCGCCCCGTCGTGCTTATCGGTCCCTGTCCCGAAACCCGACCGTGCTCCCCGCCGACGTCGCGGTCCGACCGGCCGAGCGTGCGGACCTGCTCGCCGTCCTCCGGATCGAGCGAACGTGTTTCGCCGATCCCTGGCCCTACGACGCGTTCGAGCGGTTTCTCGGCGAGCCGGCGTTCCTCGTCGCGGAGCGGCACGGGGAGGTGATCGGCTACGCGGTCGCGGACTCGACGCCGAACTTCGGTCGCGACATCGGCCACCTGAAGGATCTGGCCGTCCGTCCGGACGCCCGCGGCGAGGGCGTCGGTCGCGGACTGTTGCGGGCCGCGCTCGGATCGCTGCGCGCGCAGGGAGCGACCGTGGTCAAGCTGGAAGTACGCGAGAGCAACGCGGCGGCGCGGTCGCTGTACGACGGGGAGGGATTCGAACCCCTCCGTCGACTACCGAACTACTACCGTGACGGGGAGGACGCGCTCGTGTTGGTGGTCGACGTCGCCGAGTGGGCCGCGGAGAACCGTGCCTGACGCGAGCTGCGGGCTCGCACGCCCCCGCCGGCCGTCACGCCGGCCGTGCACGGGTACGCGCTCCGACGAGGGATACGCGCTCCGCACACGAGACCGCGGTCACAGTCCGTACGCCACGCGCTCGCCGACGTCGAGTCCGTTCGCCAGCGCGGCGTGGAGGCGTCCCTCGCCGGCGACCCAGTCGCCGAGCACGTACAGGCCCTCGTCGCGCGCGGAGTCGACGGGTCCGCGGTCGACGCCCGCCTCGGGGAGCGCGTACCGCCATCCCTGATGGTCGGTCCACGTCGGCTCCGCGAGCCGGTCGTCGCCGACGATCGACGCGGCGTGGTCGGCGAGCAGGCGGACGTTCACCGCGGGGTCGGCGTCGTAGCGGTCGACCGACCACTCGTGGTTGGCCTGCACGACCAGCAGCGACTCGCCGTCGGGCACGTGGCCGGGCTTGCACTCCTCGCGGGATATCCAGCCGACCGCGTGGGCCTTGTCCGTGTTGACTAGCCCGTAGTAAGGGACGTCGAGCGCGAACGGGTAGCCGAGCACCGCGGTCCACACCGTCCGGTAGGGGACGTCCGCGACCGCATCGTGGAGCCGCTCGCGAACCGGCGACTCCCAGTCGGCGGTCGCGAGGAGTTCGGCGGTCTGCGGTGCCGGGGGACTCACGAGGAGCACGTCGAACGGGCCCCACTCGTCGCCGTCCGCGTCACGGAGCCGCCAGCGGTCGCCGGTGCGACGGACGGTTTCGACGCGCGTCCGTCGGTGGACGGTCGCGTCGGTCCGCCCGAACAGGCGCTTCGCGATCTGGGTCAGCCCCTGCCGGTAGCTCCACTTGTGGTCGTCGGCGTCGCGCCCCGGCGACACCGCGCCCGACGCGTCGAACGTGTAGACGGGCTCGGTCACGTCGACGAGCCCGTCGTCGTCGAGCGTCTCGGTGACGAGCTCGACGATCCGGTCGTCGTCGGACTTCAGGTAGTTCGCGCCGTAATCGTACGTCAGCTCGCCGTCCCGGCGCGTCGCCGCCCGGCCGCAGACCCCGCCGGACTTCTCTACGATCGTCAGTTCCGCGTCCGGTACCGTCTCGTCGATGAGAAACGTCGCCGCCGCGGCCGCCGCCCCGGCACCGACGACGCCTACGTGCGTCACACGATCGGACAGGGGACAGAGCCACTTAACTGATCGCGCGCGACGACCGACCGCGACCGTCACGGATTCACCGACTGCGATCGCCGTCGGTCGCATCCAACGTGTTAAACCGGATCGGGACCCAAACGGCGGTAATGGAACCGAGTTCGCTCTCCGGGCTCCCCGCCGGCGTGGGCGAGGCGCTGGAAGCGGAGGGCGTCGCGGAGCTGTATCCGCCCCAGGAGGCCGCCGTCGAGGCCGGAGTCCTCGACGGCGAGAGCCTCGTCGCGGCGGTGCCGACCGCGTCCGGCAAGACGCTGATCGCGGAGCTGGCGATGCTGTCGGCGATCGAACGCGGCGGCATGGCCCTGTACATCGTCCCCCTGCGGGCGCTCGCCAGCGAGAAGAAGGCGGAGTTCGAGCGGTGGGAGGACCACGGCATCACCGTCGGCGTCTCGACGGGCAACTACGACTCCGACGGCGAGTGGCTCGCGAGCCGCGACGTCATCGTCGCCACCAGCGAGAAGGTCGACTCGCTCGTCCGCAACGGCGCGCCGTGGATCGACGACCTGACCTGTGTCGTCAGCGACGAGGTCCACCTCGTCGACGACGCACACCGCGGTCCAACGCTCGAGGTCACCCTGGCGAAGCTCCGCCGGGTGAATCCCGGGCTCCAGACCGTGGCACTGTCGGCGACGGTCGGTAACGCCGACGTCATCGCGGAGTGGCTCGACGCCGAGCTCGTCGAGTCCGACTGGCGACCGATCGAGCTGCGGACCGGCGTCCACTACGGCAACGCGCTCAACTTCGACGACGGGAGTCAGCGGGAGGTGCCGGTGGAGGGGTTCGACGACCAGACCGCGGCGCTCGTTGCCGACGCGCTCGACACCGAGGCGGACGGGCAGGGCGGCTCCTCGCTCGTGTTCGTCAACTCCCGGCGCAACGCGGAGTCGGCCGCCCGTCGACTGACGGACGTCACCGGTTCCCGCCTGACCGACGAGGAGCGAAACCGGCTCCGGGAGCTGGCCGCGGAGCTTCGCGAAGTCTCCGGCGCCGAGACCTCGGCGGATCTCGCGTCGGCGGTCGAGGCGGGTGCGGCGTTCCACCACGCCGGTCTGGCGAGCGAGCATCGCAGCCTCGTCGAGGACGCATTCCGCGATCGGCTGATCAAATGCGTCTGTGCGACTCCCACGCTGGCGGCCGGCGTCAACACTCCCGCACGCCGTGTGATCGTCCGCGACTGGCGACGCTACGACGGCGAGTTCGGCGGCATGAAACCGCTCGACACGCTGGAGGTCCACCAGATGTGCGGCCGGGCCGGGCGGCCCGGTCTCGACCCGTACGGCGAGGCGGTGTTGCTCGCGAACGACGCCGACACGATGGACGAACTGTTCGACCGGTACGTGTGGGCGGACGCGGAGCCGGTGCGCTCGAAGCTCGCCGCCGAGCCCGCGCTGCGGACCCACGTGCTCGCCACCGTCGCCTCCGGGTTCGCCTCGACCCGCGAGGGACTGCTGGAGTTCCTCGACAACACGCTCTACGCGACCCAGACCGACGACGCCGGCCGGCTCGCGACCGTCACGGACACCGTCCTGGCGTACCTCGCGGTCAACGACTTCATCGAGCGCGACCGCGAGGGCGGTCGGGAGACGCTGTCGGCGACGGGGATCGGTCACACCGTCTCGCGGCTCTACCTCGATCCGATGAGCGCCGCGACGATGATCGACGGCCTCCGGGACGCCTGCCGCGGCTCGGCCGGCGGGAACGGGGGGGCCGACGCCGCGGTCTCCGGAAGGACTCCGGAGCGGGGCGCGACGGGCGCGACGGACGGCGACACGTCGGCGACGGACGGTGACACGTCCGTGGCGGACGACGAGGACGGCCCGTTCGGGACTTACTCGCTGGCCGACGTCGACTCGGACGGAGACGGGGCGGCGACCGAATCGGGAGACCCCGAGGGAGGGACCGCCGACGCCGGTGGGACGGAGATCACCCCGCTCGGCCTCTACCATCTCGTCTGTCGGACGCCGGACACCTACCAGCTCTACCTGAAGTCGGGTGACCGGGAGCGCTACGAGGAGACGTACTACGAGCGGGAGGCGGAGCTGCTCGGCGACGCGCCCTCGGAGTACGAGGACGTGCGCTTCGAGGAGTGGCTCGCCGCGCTGAAAACGGCCCGACTGCTGGAGGACTGGGCACGCGAGGTCGACGAGGATCGGATCACCGAGCGGTACGGCGTCGGCCCGGGCGACGTGCGTGGAAAGGTCGACACCGCCGAGTGGCTGCTCCGGGCGGCCGAGACGCTCGCGAGCGATGTCGACGGGATCGACGGCGACGCGGTGCTCGCGGTACGGGAAGCACGAAAGCGGGTCGAGTACGGCGTGCGCGAGGAGCTGCTGGACCTGGCTGGCGTCCGGAGCGTCGGTCGCAAGCGCGCCCGGCGGCTCTACGAGGCCGGCGTCGAGAGCCGTGCGGACCTGCGGGATGCCGACAAGGCGGTCGTGCTCGGCGCGCTCCGCGGCCGTGAGCGCACCGCCGAACGGGTCCTCGAGAACGCCGGCCGCGAGGACCCGTCGATGGACGGCGTTCGCGCCGACCGGTCGGCGAGCGCGGCCGCGAGCGCGGGTGCCGACCCGAGCGACGACGGCGAGGGACAGGCGAGCCTGGGTGATTTCCAGTGACCGGGAGCGGATCGGCGATCGAAGACGAAGTCCCGGCCGGCCGCGCCGACGCACCCGAACCCGACGTGCGGCTGGTCGAGGGCACCGCCGACATCGACGATCCGGACGCGTTCCTCGGCGACCTCCGCCGGATCGGCGAGGAGACCGGGACGGTGGTGCAGGCGTTCGACGCCGACCTGATCGTCTCCGCGACCCAGCTCCGAGAGGCGGCCCGGCTCGCCGCACGGGCGCTCGCGAGGGACGAGGCGGTCGCTCGCGACCCCGCCGTCGAGATACTGCTGTACACGGCCGGCCGCCGGCAGATCGACCGAGCCCTCGAACTCGGCGTCTCCGCGGGTCCGACCCGGATCGTCGTGGCCGTCGCCGATCTCGATCCCGCAGGAGCGTCTCCCGTGGACCTCGATGAGGCCGTCGATGCCGTCGGGGAGCTGCTGGAGCCGACGGAGACGCTCGGATCGGTCGACGAGCGGGCGGTCCGGGAGTACTACGACGTCACCGACCGGGAGCTCGCGGCGACCGACGGCGATCTCGCGGCCGTCGTTCGGGAGCGGGTCGCTCTCCTGGACGTCGAGAAGTGACCCGACGCTCCGTGTCGGTTCCTCCTCGATATCCCCGTCACGTTTCCCCGTCGTCGGGCTCCACGTCGTCGTCGTTCGCGTGAAGCAGCTGGAGGGCTTCCCGGAGGTGATAGCGGCCGTGTCGGTCGGTAACGGCATCGAGTGCGGCGTGCAGGTGCCACTCCAGCGGGTCGAGTTGCGCATTCTCCGGGGAATCGGCGGTCCGCTCGTCGGGATCGCGTCGGGTCACGGGACGGGATCGGCTCGGCTTCGTATTTCAATCGTTGGGCCGATCGAATGGCGATTCGGTGTCAACACGAACCCCCTTCATTTCGACTGGAAACCGGATACAGTGGATGCTACTGGTCTCGAGTCGAAACGTCGGGAACGGGGGTGTAAAGCGCGGGTCGGAGCGGACCGAAAGATAGTCCATCCTGGATTCGAACCAGGGTCGTTGCCCCCAGAAGGCAACAGGATTGGCCACTACCCCAATGGACTGTACGTCAATTCGTACTCGACGGGTGTTTGTAAGCGTTGCGCGTCGCCCTCGCCGTGTGGGACGTTCTCAGTGCGCTCACCGATCGATCACTCGCGAGCCGGCCGCCGATCGTGGCGCGACGGCCGACCCGACAGTCGTCCGATACCCCACCGTCGCACGATGCCCGAACGTGCACACATCGGCGGGTTTAAGCGACGGAACACGCATCCTCGCGTATGTACGTCGGACGCTTCCTCGTCGTCGCTCCGGGTATCGGCGCGTACAGGGTCTCCTCGCGATCGTTTCCGAACCGTCGCGCGGTCGACCGCGATCGGACGCTGACGGTCGGACCGACGCCGGACGCGCAGGACACGGACAACCCGTACGTCTCGTACAACTGTGCTCGGGCCGTCGAAACCCCGACGGGCGAGCCGCTGGCGGTCGTCGGCAACGGATCGCACGTCGACCCGATCGCGGAGAAGCTGGAACTGGGCTATCCTGCCCGCGACGCGCTCTCGACGCCGCTTCTGGCGCTCGACTTCGAGAAGGACGACTACGACACTCCGCGGATCGCGGGCGTCGTCGGCACGGAGACGGCAACTATCGGTACGGTTCGTCGCGACGCCCTGCTCGTCGAGGCCGTGACGGAGCCGACGCTCGTCGCCACCTACGAGCGCGACTCGCCGGAGCCGTACGACCTGTCGGCGACGACGGCGGCGGACGCCGCCGGCGAACTGCTCGACGCCGCGTTCGAACACCCGGTGTGTGCGGTCGGCGCGACCGTCGGCGTCGACGGCGTCTCGTTCGCGATCGACAACGGCGCAGAGTGAGGTCGCTGCCGTCGGGCCGACGACGGGGCCGGTCCGCCGCGTGGGCCGCGACGCATCACAAGTACCATACCGTCTCGCCGCCCGGTGTATGATAGCCAGGTGGTTTCAGTGACAAGGAAACAGGAGTACACGGGCGACTACCCGGAGAAGACGCTGTATTTGCCGGGGCCGACGGAGGTCCGCGACGACGTGATCGAGGCGATGGCGGAGCCGATGTTCGGTCACCGGATGGACCGGATGACGGACCTGTACACGACCATCGTCGAGGACACCAAGGAGTTCCTCGGCACCGACAACGACACCATCGTGCTCACCGCGTCGGGGACGGAGTTCTGGGAGGCGACGACCCTGAACCTCGTCGACGAGGACATGCTCTGTCTCACCTGCGGCAGCTTCAGCGAGCGGCAGGCGAACGTCGCCGAGCGGCTCGGGAAGAACGTCGACCGGATCGAGTACGAGTGGGGCGAGGCGGCCAAACCCGAGGACGTCCGCGAGGCGCTGGAGACCAACGAGTACGACGCGGTCGGTGCGGTGATGAACGAGACGTCGACGGGAGTCCGGAACCCGATCGAGGCGATCGGCGACGTCGTCGCGGAGTATCCGGACACGTACTTCATCGTCGACGCCATCTCCTGTCTCGGTGGCGACTACATCGATATCGAGGCGCACGGCATCGACGCGATCTTCACCTCGACGCAGAAGGCGTTCGCGATGCCGCCCGGGCTGGCGGTCTGTACGGTGAGCGACGCCGCCTACGAGCGCGAGCTGGAAAAGGAGTCCGCCTCGTGGTACGGCGGCTTCCAGCGCTGTCTCGACTACTATGACCGGAAGGGGCAGACTCACTCGACGCCCGCGATCCCGATCATGTTGGCGTACCGCAAACAAATGAAACACATGCTCGAGGAGGGCCATGCGGCGCGCGACGAACGCCACCGCGAGATGGCCGAGTACACCCGGGAGTGGGCCCGCGATCACTTCGGCCTGTTCGCCGAGGAGGGGTACGAGTCCCGGACCGTCACGTGCGTCGAGAACACGCAGGGGATCGACGTCGCGGACACCATCGAGACGGTTTCCGAGGAGTACGACATGGTGTTCTCGAACGGGTACGGCGACATCGGCGAACGGACGTTCCGGATCGGCCACATGGGCGAACACGACCTCGAGAGCATCAAGGCGCTCACCGACGCCATCGAGGACGTCGCCGGACTCTGAGGGCTACGGGACTCACCGGCGGATCGGGACGCGGACGCGTCCCGAGTCGCCAGCTACACTCGGCTCCTGGGTGAGGCGGGACACATGGTAGTACCCGTCATCGGATCGATAGTCGCGTTCCTCGTCGCGCTGCTGGTCGGCGGGCTCGCCATATACGTCAGTGCTCGCCTGATCGCCGACGTCGACGACTACGGTCGGGCGGTGGTCACGGCGCTGATCGGTGCAGTGGCGTGGGCGCTGACGTCGTGGATCCCGCTTCTCGGGACGATCGTCGCGCTGGTCGTCTGGGTCGGCGTGATCAACTGGCGATACCCCGGCGGGTGGATCGCCGCCGTGAAGATCGGGCTGATCGCGTGGGTCACCGCCCTCGCCGTGCTCGTCCTCGTGAACATCGTGTTCCGGCTCGATATCGGCGCGTTCGGCATCCCCGGGGTCTGACCCGGCGCGGACGAACCTCGTCGCGATCCGGCGCGGACGAAAACGTTTCCCCCGCCGCCCGCGACGCCTCGTGTATGCGAATCGCCGTGCCCAACAAGGGCCGCCTACACGAACCGACGCTCTCGCTGCTCGAACGCGCCGGGCTACACATCGAGAACACCGCCGACAGACAGCTGTACGCGGACACGGTCGACCCCGACGTGTCGATCCTGTTCGCTCGCGCGGCGGACATCCCTGAGTACGTCCGTGACGGTGCGGCGGATCTGGGGATCACGGGGCTGGATCAGGCGGCGGAGTCCGGAGGGGTCGCCGCCGACCCCGCGAGCGCCGAGCCGGACGACCTCGTCGACCTGCTCGATCTGGCGTACGGCACCTGCCGGCTCGTGCTCGCCGCTCCCGAGGACGGCGACGTCGAGTCGGTCGGGGACCTCGAAGGCGGCACCGTCGCCACCGAGTTCCCGAACGTCACCCGGTCGTACTTCGAGCGCGTCGGCGTCGACGCCGACATCGTCACCGTCACCGGCGCGACCGAACTCACACCCCACGTGGACATGGCGGACGCGATCGTCGACATCACCTCCACGGGGACCACGCTCAAAGTGAACCGACTCGCGGTGATCGACGACGTGCTCGATTCGTCGGTCCGGCTGTTCGCTCGCCGGGACGTCGTCGACGACCCGAAAGTCGAGCAGGTCCGAACCGCCCTCGAGTCCGTCCTCGCCGCCGACGGCCGCCGCTATCTGATGATGAACGCGCCGAAGGCGAACCTCGACGAGGTCAAGGACGTGATCCCGGGACTGGGCGGCCCGACCGTGATGGACGTCGAGGCCGACGAGAACGGCAACGGAATGGTTGCGGTCCACGCGGTCGTCGACGAGCGGGACGTGTTCGAGGCGATCGCGGACCTCAAGTCGGTCGGCGCGAGCGGCATCCTCGTCACCGAGATCGAACGGCTCGTCGAGTAACGGAACGGGTATTTACCGCCGCCCCGCGAACGATAACGCATGCACGTCGGCGTCGTGGTGAACCCGATAGCCGGAATGGGCGGTCGGGTCGGACTGAAGGGGACCGACGGGAAGGTACGCGAGGCGCTCGACCGGGGTGCGGAACCGCGAGCGCCCGATCGGGCTCGCCGCGCACTCGAGCGTCTCGCCGACGTCGCCCCCGACGCGACCGTCTCGACCGTCCGCGGTCCGATGGGGGAGCGACTGGTCCGGGCGGCCGGCTTCGAGCCGGCAACGGTCGTCGACCCGTTCGGGAGCGATGCGGCCACGTCGGAACCGGCGGACGCGTCCGAAGCGACGGACGGATCCGATCCGGTGACGGGGGCGTCGGACGTGCCGACCTCGACGACCGGGTCCGAGTCGACGGCGGCCGACCCCGGCACGACCGCCGCGCACACGCGGCGTGCGGTCCGGGCACTGGTGGACTGCGACGTCGACGTCGTGCTGTTCGTCGGCGGCGACGGTACGGCGGCGGACGTCGCCGAGGCGCTGTCGGGGACCGACACGCCGATGCTCGGCGTGCCCGCGGGCGTGAAGGTGTACTCCTCCGTCTTCGCGGTCTCGCCGGAGGACGCCGCCGAGGTCGTCGCGACGTTCGCCCGGACGGAGCGCCGCGAGGTGATGGACATCGACGAGGACGCGTATCGGGACGGAGCGGTGAACCCCGAGCTGCGGGCGGTCGCACACGTTCCCGTCGCGGAGAACCTCCAGTCGTCGAAGCAGACCGGCGGCGGCACCGTCGAGTCGCTCGCGGAGGGCGTCGCCGCCGACATCCGTGCCCGCGACGGTGACGGCGTCACCTACGTGCTCGGACCGGGCTCCACGGTCGGAGCGATCAAAGCCGAGCTGGGGTTCGAGCCGTCGCCCATCGGCGTCGACGTCTGGCGCGACGGCGAGCTGCTGGTCCGGGACGCCACGGAGCGGGAGATACTCGACGCGCTCGGCGAGGAGAACGTCGTGGTCGTCTCGCCGATCGGCGGCCAGGGGTTCGTCTTCGGCCGCGGCAATCCCCAGCTCTCGCCGGCCGTGATCCGCGAGTGCGACGTGGCGATCGTCGCCTCGCGCGCGAAGCTCGACGACGTGCGAAGCCTCCACGTCGACACCGACGACCCCGATCTCGACGCGGAACTCGCAGGGTGGGAGAAGGTCCGGGTCGGCAAGTTCGAGACACGGATGATGCGGATCGAGTAGGCGCCGGCGGCCCGCCGCACCTTACGGAAAGTCAAGGAGAAAGCCTCGCGCTTCAGCGCGGGGATGAATCCGACATGATACACTCACAACCGCTGGACAACGACGCTCTGTAATCCCAACCTTCACAGTAGCCTGTCACTAATATATGCGTATGAGCGACCAATCACAGCGGACGAACACACTCGCCGCCGATGCCGCCACCGAGCGGTACCGGCAGTGTCTGTTCGACTGGTTGGCCGCCCATGCCCCACTCTGGAATCAGATCACCTACCGACGCCGACAGCAGTACTTTGCCGAAGACGGCGACGTGTGGGACGCAGAGTACACCGACTTGTACGACGAGTACGCTCCCGTCCTTGGAAAAGCGACGTGCCAGCAGATTGCCCGGAAGAACAGTGAAGCGTGGCGAAGTCACTTCACACTCCTCGAAAAATACCACGACGACTCCAATCCAGCAGTGACCGACAAACCGTCACCGCCGGGCTACTGGGGAAATCGTGACGAGGGGTATGAACTGCATGGGCTCGTCCGCAACGACCTGTACACGTTCGACTGGGACGAACACACGAGTACGCTCGAATTCGGCGTCGGTGACGTGCTTGAAGACCGGTACGACTTCGAGCACAACGAACGCATCACACTCGAGGTTCGGGGAAATCCACAGTGGGACGGTGACGACAGTCGATTAGAGCTCATCTACGACGAACACGCTGACCAACTTCGTGTCCAGCATCCTGTTCGCATTCACCCAGACGATCTCCGCCAACAGCGACAGGACTCATTCACTCATACACTCGACACCGAGAACACGACTCGGTCAGCTGCCATCGACGTCGGCGCAAACAACACGCTGGCTGTTGTCACCGAAACCGGCGAGACGGCGGTGTATCACGCTCGGCCAGAGTTCAAGCGGTTCCAGAGCTACTCCGAACGCATCGCGACGTTACAATCGGAACTCCCAGAAGAGGCCTACACGAGCAGTCGGATCAAGCGGTTGTACGATGCTCGCTCGCGAACACGCGATCACAGTCGAGATGCAGCAGTAAAACACGCTGCCGACTGGCTACTTTCGCAAAACGTCGACACGGTGTACATCGGCGATCTCACGGACGTGTTGGACACACACTGGAATGCGGATGTCAACGAGAAGACGCACGCATTCTGGTCTCACCGAGAGTTGCTTGAGCGGATCGAGGTGACGTTCGGTGACGTTGGGATCACTGTCGAGGAGATCAGCGAGGAAGACTCAAGCAGTGAGTGTCCGGAGTGCGGGAGTAGCGATGTGACGCGTGACGGTGACGCGTTCAGGTGTCATGACTGCGGTCTTGAGGGACACAGCGATGTGATCGGGGCATGGAACATGTTGCAGTCTGAAGTGGGGCCGATGGCCCGGCCCGCTGCCCTGTCTGTTGAACGCGGCAGGGACGCACCCACGGATGGGGCGTACTGGCAGTGGAACGAACACGACTGGACACCCGCCGATTTTGGGGAACAGTCACGTTCGCCTGACCAACCCAGCCTCAGCAAACCCGTAAGTTCACAGCCGGGGTAATCGACTGGGTGGATTACCCACGGAGGAATCCTCGCGCTTCAGCGCGGGGAGGAGGTCAAGTGGCACGATCGATCGATTCGAGCAGCTCCGCCTTCGTGTACGGCTTCGTGAGGGACCCCTCGACCCCCAGCTCCTCGGCACGCCGTCGGACGTCCGCGGAGACCATGGCGGTGCTGAGCAGCACCGAGACGCCGTCGTCGTACGCGAGGATCCGCTCGGCCGCCACCAGCCCGTCGACGTTCGGCATGTTGACGTCCAGCACGACGACGTCCGGATCGTGGGCCCGGACGGCCTCGACCGCCTCGGCGCCGTCGCTGGCGACCGCGACGACGGCGTGGTCCGGCTCGACCAGCCCACGGATGAGGGCTTGCTGTATCGGGGTGTCCTCGGCGATGACGATTCGGGCCATTGGGGGACGGGGACGCCGACGGCTCGTCGTGATGATACCGAACGATCCGGATACCTTTACCGGTTTTCGTTCGGAACGGACTCCGCCGACGTCTCGAGGTCGACGGCGGTCGCGATGGCGGGTGCGGCGCTGACGACGCTGCTGCCGCGCTCTATCGTGTCGGTGCCGATCAGTCGGTCGACGCCGGCCGCTCGGAGCTTTGTCACCGCGTTCGCCGCCAACATCGGGTGGACGCAGGCGGCGACGATCCGGGTCGCGCCCCGTTTCGTCAGCACGCTCACGGCCTCGCTCATCGTCGAGCCGGTGGCGACGATGTCGTCGACGACGACGACGTCCCGATCGGCGACCGGGGCGTCGGAGGGCGCGACCTCGACCGCGCCGGTATCCCGATCGCGGTGCTTCTCGAAGTGGTCGGTCGCTCCCGTGCCGTGGGCGTCCCGAACCGTCTCGGCGATGTCGATCGCTCCGGCGTCCGGGGCGAGAAACAGCGGATCGGTCAGCGTGGAGAGCGGGTCCGCGAGCACCGCGGCGGCGTCGACGAGGTCGACCGGAACGTCGTAGAAGTCGGCGACGTCGGGCTCGTGCGGGTTGACGAGCACGACCCGGTCGGTCCCCGTGGCGACCGCTCGCGCCATCGCGCGAGCGGAGACGGGCTGGCCCTCGTCGAACGACTCGTCCTGTCGTGCGTACCCCATGTACGGGATCACCGTCGTCACGTGGGTCGCCCCGGCCTCGCGGACGGCGTCCTGGAGCTGGAGCAGCTCGACCCACGCGGCGTCGGAGACGGTCGACGCGACGACGACCGCCTCGTCGCCGTCGAATCCGGGAACGGCAGCGAGCGTCTCCCCGTCCGGGAACCGGTCGTACGTCGCGGTCGCGAGCGGCCGTCCCGTCGCCTCGGCCAGCACCGCCGCGAGCAGCTGTGAGCTCGACCCGGGTACGATCATGGGGGTTCGTTTCCGCGACTCCGATAAACCAGTTTCCTTCGCGGAGCGCCCGCGGTCCCTGCGAGCCACCGCCACACGAGCCGCGTTGGGGCGGATATTTACGCGCGCGGCGGAAACGACGCCCATGAGCGACATCGGAGACAGGGTCGGTCTGCCGTGTCCGTCGTGTTCGACGGACGAGCCGACCGTTCACGAGGTGTTGAAGCCGGGTGGGCAGGCGACCGTTCGCTGTACCGCCTGCGACCACACGCACAAAGCGGCGATCACGGAGACGGAGACGGTCACGCTCGACGTCGTCGTCTCGCAGGACGGCGAATCGTTCGCGACCGAGACCGACGTGCCGGTCGACACCCGTCTCGCGGAAGGCGAGGAGTTCGTCGTCGACTCCCCGGAGGCGCTGATGCAGGTCCGGATCACCGGCATCGAGGTCGGTCCGGAGGAGCGCATCCCGGCGGCCGACGTCGAGGCGATCGAAACGCTGTGGAGCCGGGCGGTCGACAACGTCGGCGTCGACGTGACGCTCCACCCGAAGGAGGGGACCGGCGGCGGAGACGGAACGCGGTCGCTCCGCGTCGACGTACCCGGCGATTACGAGTTCGAGGTGGGCGACGTCGTCACGTTCGGCGACGAGGAGTTCACCGTCGAGGGACTGGTGATCCGCGAGGACGCCCCCGAGTACCGCCACGGGAAGCTCGACCGGGACGGCGACATGGCGTACGCGAAGGACCTCACGCGTGTGTACGGCCGCGACGAGACGCTGAGCGCCTGGTCCGCCTGGTAACTCGGGGCACCGCGGCGTCCCTACGACCGGATCCGTGCGAGCACCTCCCGTCGTCCCCGTTCGGCGGCGAGCGCCGTCGCGATCAGCGCTCCCCCGGCGACCACCAGCGCGAGCGATTTCACGGATCCGCCCTCGGGAGGCTGACTTCGATGGTCGTACCCCGCGCCGTGTCGAGTATCTCGACGTCGCCGTCGAGCGTCGTGACGATCCAGTGGGCGAGCCACAGGCCGAGTCCGCTCCCGTGTGCGAGCGGATCCTCCGCGCCGGTTTCCAACACCTCCCGCTCGCCCGCCGGCAGCCCCGGCCCATCGTCGGCGACCGTGATCGTGACCCACTCGGCCCCGACCGTCACGGCGAGATCGATCGCTGGCGCGTCGCCGCCGTGTTTCGCGGCGTTATCGAGCAGTTCACGAAGCGCCGCACTGACTCGCGGCTGCGTCAGTGCAACGGCCGATGCCGGCACGTCGACCGACACCGACGCCGCCGGATACTGGTCGCCGATCTGCTCGACCGTCGCCTCGAGGATCGGGATCACGTCGTGGGGTTCCAGCTCCGGTGCCCGGTCGCGGGTCTGCTCGATCTTGCGTGCCGATTCCGAGAGATCGAGCAGCCGATCGCCCGCCTCGACGATCTTGCGGGCGCTCGCAGCGGCGTCGCCGTCGAGATCCTCGGCCAGCATCGCGGCGCGACCGTTGATGACCGTGAGTTCGTTGCGGACGTTGTGTCGCAACACGCGATTGATGACGCTGATGAGCGCTTCGCGCCGGTGTCTGTCCGTCGTCTCACGGATCATGCCCTGTGCGCCGACGATGTCGTCGGTCGTCCGCTCCGCCTCCGGGACCGTCGCGTCGTAGACCGGAACGACCCGGATGTCCACGAACACCTCCCGTCCGTCACGGTGTTTGAGCGGAAAATCCTGCAGTCGAATCGCCTCGCCCGCCAGCACGTCGTCGGTGTATCGCCGGGCCTGTTCGGCGACGTCGTCGGTCGGAGCCACGGCGTCGATCCGCCTCCCGACGATGGCATCCGGTTCGTAGCCCAGCACCTCCGCGACCGATCCGGAGACGAACGTGAGAGCGTGATCGCGATCGACCCGGTAGATGAACGCGAAGCTCGTCGAGAGGATCGCGCGGTACAGCTCGTTTTGCTGGCTGAGTTCCCGCTCCGTCCGGCGAAGCTCCCGCCGCGTTCGCTCGAGTCCCGTCACGTCGGTGAACCTGAGCACCCGTGCCGCGGAGCCGGCCAGCCGCACCGGATCGGTTTCGACGATGTAGTAGCGTGGCTCGTCGTCGGTCAGTTCGAGGATCGGCTCGCCGGCGTCGAGAGCCGCGGCAACGTCGGGCAACACGTCGGCAAGCGGCTCGCCCGTCGCGTCGGTAAGCGCCGGAAAGAGCGCTTTCGCCGCGCCGGACGCGTCCACGATCCGATCGTCGTCGTCGAGATACACCGAGGCGGTACCGTCCGGCAGCGCGGTGCCCACCGGGGCCACCCGCTCCCGAAACGCGCCAAGCACGCCGACCGCGAAGATCGCCACCCCGATCGGCGCGTAGATGAAGTTGACGAGCACCGGCGTCGACAGCGCGACGACATCAAGGACGACCGGAAGCCCCAGCAACGCCGCCAACGCGGTAAGCGGGCGGGTATCGTACTCCGACCGGATGTAGAGCTCGAAGATCATGAACAGTCCGACGGCCGAGAGCACGTACGACAAGCCGGTCGCGCTCCAGTGAAGCAGTCCGTGATCGATCGCCAGATGCGGGAACGGGTCCGTCGTCTCGGTGGCGGTGAAGTACAGTCCGTGCATCGGGTTGGTGAGCTTCAGCATGGCGATACCGCCGAAGACGGCGACGCCGACCCGACGGAACGTCCGGTTTCGGTGAAACGTTCGGCCCGTGTACGCGGAGCAAAAGTACAGCCACGCCCACACCGTCGCGAATCCGAAGATGAGTCCGACGGTGTAGCTCGGCTCGCGTAACGAATCCGGCAGCAGCAGGAACGTCGTTTTCAGGAGTCCCCACGCGCCCGTCGTTGCTAGCAGCCAGACAAGTCCGGTCCGAACCTCCGGATCTTCGAAGGCTCTCGCCCGCGGAATAAACAGAAGACAGAGAAGTCCACTCGCGAAAAACGCCGCGGTGTACGCGAGCCTGAGTGGGTCGATGAGTTCCGCTATCACGTTCAGTATATAAATACGGCTCCGTGATCAAAAACCTACTTATAACGGCACGGACATCGCTCCGCGGCCGCCGCTATGTTCGATCGATGAATGTCATAGCACTCATTATTCCCGAACGTCGACACGGCCGTTGACTCGCAGCCCGATGAGCGGCGAGGTCGGTCGTCGGACGGTCGAGCCGCTCGATCACGCGCTCGCGTCAGCGTCCGCACTCCCGTCGGTACCGCTTTCGTCGGCGGCATCGTCGCTCTCGTCGTCGGCGGCGTCGTCACCGAGCAGGTCGTTCAGCGAGTCGCCGAGGGACTCCACCGATCCGTCGAGGAACGACTTGATCGTCTCGCGGCATCTCTCACCTGCCGCGATCCCAGCGGTGCTCGACCGACCCGCAGGTGCGCGCGGTCCCGAACGCGACGCGGGCGGTCCCGGTAGGCGCGCCGAACCGACCGGCTTAATCCGTCACCGACCGATCGAACGCGTATGAGTCACGTTTCGACGTTCGAGGTGATCCCCGCGGTCGACGTTCAGGACGGGGAGGTCGTCCAGCTCGTCGGCGGCGAGCGCGGCACGGGCAAACGCTACGGCGATCCGGTCGAGGCCGCCGACCGCTGGATCGACGCGGGCGCGTCGACGCTCCACCTCGTCGATCTCGACGGCGCCTTCGAGGGCGATCGGGTCAACGCGGCCGCCATCGAGGCGGTCGTCGACGCGGTCGGCGACGCGGTCGGCCTCCAGCTCGGCGGCGGGATCCGGACCGCCGCCGGTGCCCGCGACCTGCTCGACGCCGGCATCGACCGCGTCATCCTCGGCACGGCCGCGGTCGAGGACCCGGACGTCGTCGCGGCGATCGACGACACCCACCCCGGCAGCGTCGTCGTCAGCCTCGACGCGAAGGACGGCGAGGTCGTCGTCTCGGGGTGGACCGAGGGGACCGGCCTCGACCCCGCCGAGGCGGCCGCGCGCTACGAGGACCTGGGCGCGGGCGCGATCCTGTTCACGGACGTCGACGTCGAGGGACGGCTGGAGGGGATCGACCGCGAGGCGGTCGAAGCGGTCGTCGACGCCGTCGACGTCCCCGTGATCGCCTCCGGCGGCGTGGCGACGATCGACGACGTGGTCGCGTTGCAGCAGGCGGGTGCGGCCGCGGTCGTCGTCGGCACCGCCCTCTACGAGGGCCGGTTCACGCTTCGGGAGGCGCAGGCGGCCGCGGACGACGCCGTCTGAGTCACTCCTCGGACTCCTCGGCGGCGCCGGGGCGCTCGCGCTGCACGACGAGCACCGGACCGAGGAACCGCTCCGCGACCTGTTCGGACGGCATCCCGAAGACGAACGTGGTGACGGACGGATCCGTCTCGCCCATGACGACCGCGTCGTGTGTCTCGCCGAGCGCCGCGATCGCGTCGATGGGGGTGCCCTCGGACGGCGTCTCGATGCGCACGTCGATGGCGTCCCGATTCATTCCCCGGTCGACGAGCTCGCTCCGCACCCCGTTCATCAGCGTCTCCGCGTCATCCTCGAGTTCCTCCTCGCCGAGAATGTGATACAGCGTGACGTCGACATCGGTTCCGGCGAACAGCCCGGCGACGAGTCGCGTGTTCCGGCCGATACCGACGGTTCCCCGCACGGCGACGAGGACGGAGTCGAGACTCTCGACGCTGTTCGGAACCAACACCGCGAGGCAGTCGTACTCGTAGATGAGCCGGTCGATCGTGGTTTGCTCGTTGTGCGTGAAGACGAGCCGTGTCTCGACGGTCGATCCCGCTTCGGCGAGCGTGTCCGCGAACCCGTCGAGCTTCGCCATCGCTTTCTCGCCGAACTGCTCGCGAGCTTGCTCTGTCGCGGTCTGTTCCGGAATCACGTGATGGCCGAGCAGCACGACGTGCGCGTTCGCGAGGAGATCCGGCGTGCCGGCGGGAAGCGCCTCGCCCTCCAGCACTTCCAGCGGCACGAGCACCGTCGGCCGTTCGGAGTCACGCTCCGCACTATCAGGGGTCGAATCCGCCTCCGATCCGCCGTCGGTCGTCAGCTGTTCGTCCGTCGGCGACGTGTGTGTCGGTGTCATCTCAGAAGTCTCCTTTGAGGTCGACGTCGGTCGCGTAGTAGCGGTACCACGCGTAACTCAGCGCCATCAATATGAATCCGATGGCGATCGAGGCCGGCTGCATGAACGCGATCAGCGCGAAGCTCGCGAGCGCACCGACGCCCGCGACGGCGAATCCGGCCGGACAGCGGAACGTCGGCGTGTACCAGTCGGGCTGCTCCCGGCGGAGCTGGATCAGCGCGACGCAGATCAGTCCGTACATCACGAGATGGAGGAAGGAGGCGACCTCCGCGAGCAGCTCCACCTGTCCGGTCGCGGTGAGCACGACGATCGGGCCGCCCGCGAGCCCGAGGGCGACGTGCGGCGTGCCGTACGTGAGGTTGATCCGGCTCGCCGCCTCAGGGATGAGGTCGTCGCGGCTCACCGCGTACACCGCCCGCGACGCGCTGAGGATCGACGCGTTCGCGCTGGAGAACGTCGCTAACAGCCCCGCGATGACGATGGCGAGCGCGCCGGGGAACCCGACGAACTCGCGGGCGACCTCCACCATCGCCGTCTCGCCGAACTCGCCGAGGCGGGCGCTGCCGAACGCGCTCGTCGCGACGAAGATGGTGACGACGTAGAACACGCCGACGATGATCACCGAGCCGACCATCGCCAGCGGGAGGTTTCGACTCGGCTGCTTGATGTCGCCGGCGACCGTCGCGATCTGCGCGAAGCCGAGGTACGAGGTGAACACGAGCGCCGCGGTCTGGAGCACGGGGAGCATGCCGCCCGGCGGGAAGAAGCGCTCGGGGGTCGTCTCCCCGCCGAACACGCCGAGCGCGTCGAGACTGCCGTAGCTCAAAAACACCGTGAGAATGACCAGAAGCAGGATCACGATCCCGTTCTGTAGCGACGCCGTGTTCTCCGTCCCGAACAGGCTGAGGACGGTGAGGCCGACTCCGAACGCGACGCCGAGCGGGACCGCGGGGCTCACCGGGAGGGCGATCCCCGCCTCGGCGAACACCTGTCCCGCGTAGCTGCCGAGCCCGACGAGGTAGAACGCCGACGCGAACACGAGCCCGAGCCAGAGCCCGAGTCCGACGATCGCGCCCGACCCCGTCCCGAGCCCGCGGGAGATGAAGAAGTAGCCGCCGCCGCTGCGGGGCATCGCCGTCGCCAGCTCGGAGGTCGGCAGCGCCACCAAAAGCGCGATCACCGCGCCGATCGCAAAGGAGAGCGCCGCGGCGGGGCCGGCGTTGGCGGCCGCGAGACCGGGAAAGACGAAGATCCCCGCGCCGATCATCGTCCCGATACCGATCGCGAGGCCACCCGTGAGCCCGATCGTCCGTTCGAGCTCTCCCTCCCCCTGATCGACGTCGTGGTCGATCGGTGGCTCCGTCGTGTCAGGGGGCTCATCCGGAGGATCGACCGATCCTGTCGGAGATTCGTTCGACGGTCCGCCGTCTGATGCCATGCGAGTACGTCACGTCGGGCGGCTGAAATAGCCACCGCCCGCAACCCCCTTAAGAGTCGCCCCCGAGTGGCCGGTATGAGCGAACGCGACCGGAGCGCGGCCGTCTCCCGCGAGACCGCGGAGGCGACGATCGACCTCACGCTGGCGATCGACGGCGACGGCGACAGCGAGGTCGACACCGGGATCGGCTTTTACGACCACATGCTCGAATCGTTCGCGAAACACGGCCTCTTCGATCTCACCGTTCGCTGCGACGGCGACACCCACATCGACGACCATCACACCGTGGAGGACGTCGCCATCTGCCTCGGCGAGGCGTTCGACGAGGCGCTCGGCGACAAACGAGGCATTCGGCGATACGCCGACCGGCGCGTCCCGCTCGACGAGGCGGTCGCGAGCGTCGTCGTCGACGTCGCCGGCCGCCCGTACTACGACTTTTCGGGCGCGTTCTCTCAGGAGCGGATCGGGGGGTTCACGAGCGTGATGGCCGACCACTTCGCGCTGTCGCTGGCGCACAACGCCGGGCTCACGCTCCACGTCGCGGTCGAGTCCGGCGACAACGCCCACCACGAGGTGGAGGCGCTGTTCAAGGCGCTCGCACGGGCGCTCGACGACGCGACCCGGATCGACGACCGCCGGAGCGACGCGCCGAGCACGAAAGGCCAACTGTAGGCGGCGTACGAATCCGGTCACCGGCGGGACGGTCTCCACATCGCCGCGTTCCCCACGCCACCGCGTTCGCGGGCTACTCGTTCAACAACGGCGATCCGTCCGGGATCGACACGTCGTAGGTGTTCAAAAGCGACACCGCTCGCCGGCGCACGGTGTCCGCGGGCGGCAGCGCGCCGTCGTGGACGGTCTGGACGATTATCCAGCCAGCGACGTCGTCGACCGCGTCGCCGCCGGCCAGATCGTGTACCGCCGTGAGGATCGTCTCGTACCCCTCGCGACGCGTCTCGAACCGAACCGGCGGCGGCGTCGGCAGCGACGATCTGGCACGACGGATCCGCCTGAGCGCGTAGTACGGATTTGCCATGTCTCCTCGATTTTCCGCTTGAAAAGTAAAACCCGCGGGCGGCGCGGTCCGCGCGGCCGTGTCGAATCGGATCAGGGACGGCCGATGGGCGACGCTCAGCCCGCCGCTGCGGGCGTTACGATATCTCGTCGCCGCCCGATCCGTCGCCCGCAGTCAACCCAGCGCCGTCCGGCCGGTCGAGCGCCGTCGGCACGTCGTGGTGGTCGGAGTACCCGTCGAACCAGCGGGCGATCCGCTCGATCCGGTCGACGACGTGACCGGGTTCGCCAGTCCGCGACAGGCCGTGACCCTCACGCGGGTAGCGGACGAGACGGGTCTCGACGCCCTGCTTCCGGAGGAGTCGGTAGTACAGCTCCGCGGTGTGGATCGGGGTCCGGGTGTCGTCTTCGGCGTGCATCAGGAGGGTCGGCGTGTCGACTGACTCGACGTGGGCGGCCGGGGACCGGTCGGCGAGCCACGCCGCGTCCGTCGCGGGGTCCGCGTCGAGGTCACCCTCGATCAGCTTGTACGCCCCGTCCGTCGAGCCGTACATGCCGGCGAGATCGTAGATGCCGCGCTGTGTGACCGCCGCCCGGAAGCGGTCGGTGTGGCCGACCGTCCAAGCGGCCACGAATCCACCGACAGAGCCGCCGGTCAGAAACGCGTTCGACCCGTCGACGGACGCGCGGTCGGTCACTCGGTCGACGCCGGCCAGCACGTCCCGCATGATCGTCTCGCCCCAGTTGCCGTCGACGGCCTCCCAGTGTGCCGCGCCGTATCCCGCAGACCCGGCGGGATTCAGCCAGAGGACGACGTACCCGCGGGCCGCGAGCGTCCGGAACTCGTGCCAGGTCGACCCCGCGGCGGACCACATCGTGTGAGGCCCGCCGTGGATCTGGACGACGAGCGGAGACGTGTCGACCCCGTCGTCGGCGTCGGCGCCGGGGGGCGACAACATCCAGCCGTGGACGGGTCCCCGTTCGGACTCGACCCACAGTTCCTCCGGTTTTCGAACGGGCCGGTCGGCGAGATACGACTCGTTCAGCCGCGTGAGCCGCGTCGTCGCTCCCGCCTCGTGAACGAACACGTCCCCGGGATGATCCCACTCGCTTCGCGCGATCGCGAGACGGACCTCGTCCGGTCGCGTGCCGGGCTCGCCGCCGACGGTTACGCCCGACACCGTTCCCTCGCGAAGGAGCCGCTTTGGGGCCACGGCGCCGTCGCCGGGCACGTGCCACAGCGCGGTCGCCCCCTCGTCCGGGGTCGCGAAGTACAGCGTCTCCTCGTCGGGGCCCCACTGCGGGACGGTCCCGGCACCGACGCCCCGGTCGATCCCCGCGGTCACGTCCGTGGCCGTTCCCGACTCGCGGTCGAGCACGTGCAGGTCGGTCTGTCGGAGCGACGCCCGGTCGGGGTCGATGTGCGTGAACGCCACGCGCCCGTCCGCCGTCGCCGCGATCGGCGGACGCCAGCTGGTCGTGGTGTGGATCCGCTCCGGGACGCCGGCGTTCGGATCGAGCGCGTGGATCGCGACCAGGTCCTCGTCGTCCGGATCCGCGCCGACCGACGCCCAGCAGTACAGCGTCCCGTCGTCACCGAACGCGGGGCCGCCGAAGTCGGCGTCGGGCCCGGTGACCCGGTCGACTGTGGGCTCGTCGTCCGCGCGGGCGCCGTCGACGGTCGCGGCCGCGTCCACGAGATACACCCCCGACCGTCGCCCGTCGAAGAACGCTCCCCCCGATCGGTAGACGGTCCGTTCTATCACTCGCGGGTCCGGGCGGTCGTCCGGCTCGTACCCCTCGGGAACCGACAGGTCGCGGTCGGCCGCGCGGTCCGCCTCGGTGACCGACTGGACGAACGCGATCCGATCGCCGTCCGGCGCCCACGCGATCGCGGAGACGTCGCCGACGACGTCGGTGACGCGCCGGGCCTCGCCGCCGTCCGTCGGGAGCACCCACAGCTGTCGGCGGTCGTCCGCGCCGCGCGTGGCGGTGAACGCGATACGGTCGCCCGAGGGGCTCCAGCGCGGCTCCGCGGCCGTCCCGCCCGGCAGCGTGAGCCGGCGTGGGGCGCCGCCGTCGACGTCGACGACGTACACCGTCGACTCGGACGACCGCTCGTCGATGGGCTGTCGACGCAGGAACGCGACGCGCTCCCCGTCGGGGGAGAGGCGCGGGTCGGCGGGGGTGGCGATGTCGTAGTGGTCCGCCGCGGTGACGGGCTGCATACCGATCGCTCGGTCGCCGGAAACAAAAGCCGTCGGACGGCGCACCGACGGCCGGTCAGCCCCAGTGCCAGAAGGCGTCGGATCCCTCGTCGACGGGATCGGTGCGGGCCGCCAGGTCGGCGACGTCCTCGGCCGTCGGTTCGCCCTCCTCGGGCAGCCGCTCCATGCACTCGAAACAAAGGAAGTGTTCGGTGCCGTCGACCAGTTCGAGGGTCATCCCCTGGGTCGACTCGAACGCGAAGTTCCACAGGTCACCGATGCCGCCGGCGATCCGCACGCTGCGGTCACACACCACACACGACTCCGAGGCCATAATCCGGGTTCGGGCTCCGTGGACATAGTGGCGTCGCCCGCCTTCGACGGCGGTTCCACCCCGGAGGCGTCGACCGGCTTGGAGGCCTCGGTCAGCTTGGAGGCCTCGGTCAGCTTGGAGGCCTCGGTCAGCTTGGAGACGTCGACCGCGACGGACGACGACGTCCCGTCGAACCGGGGTGTCGGCCACGGTTGGAACACAGTTTTACCCCCTTTGCTTCTCTTGGAGAATTGCCTTTAACTACACATTTGGCCGCACTTATCCGGATAATTCTTCCAGTAGAAATAATGGTTGAACCGGCTTGTGGTGTCCACCGGACGTTCGATCTCCATCGGAAGCGGGCCCGTCACCCGAAGCGAGATCTCCACGTGAACCGGGATCTCCACCGGAAGCGAAACCTCCACCCGAAGCAATCGACACACAGGAAATATCATCCAACGACTCACGTCGGTTCCCCCTCCCGTCGTATCGACCGATTTCGGGAGCGAGTCGCCCAGTCGACGTTCCACGAACTCCTTATAAACGCGCGTGAACGGTCGGATAATCTCCTTATAAACCGGAAGCGACACGCCCAGGATCTTCTGCGGTCGGCGCGCGCCGCGAGCGGGCCGGCGGCCCGCGAGCGACCGCGCGAGGGAGTCGGCAGGCTGCGCCGAGCGGTTTCCGGCGCAGCCT
>LFFM01000036.1_pt1 | contig 69987 bp, 73 predicted proteins | sample 643131 | NCBI WGS metagenome assembly LFFM01 (sample SAMN03777445, study PRJNA286221) | soda lake metagenome | biome: soda lake; feature: Kulunda steppe; material: water; isolation source: sample Tc-Br brine of Tanatar trona crystallizer | place: Russia: Kulunda steppe | collected 2011-07 | reverse complement strand
CTCGGCGGCGTCGTCGTCGAGGCCGACGGCTCCCGCGTTCGAGTGAACAACACGTTCGACTCCGTTCTCGAGGACGTCTGGGAGGAGAACCTGCGCGATATCAGCGCGCGCCTCTTCGAAGAATGAGCGTCAAAACCGAAGGGAGTTCGAACTACGAGTACGTCACCGCGAGGGTCCGTTCCCGACGCGCGAAGCTGTTCGACGAGGACGACTACCGGAAGCTGGTCCGGATGGGTCCGGGCGCGATCGCCCGGTTCATGGAGGAATCCGAGTACGAGACCGAGATGAACAGCCTCGGGACCCGTCACTCGGGCGTCGATCTCATCGAGTACGCGCTGAACCGGAACCTCTCGAAGCACTTCGACGACCTGTTGACGTGGGCGGAGGGGCCGCTGTACGGCTACATCGCTAACTACCTCCGGAAGTTCGACGCCTGGAACGTCAAAACGGTCATCCGCGGTATCTATACGGAGACCGACGCCGACGAAATCGAGGACGATCTCATCCGGACCGGAGAGCTCTCCGGTCGGACGTTCGATCGGCTCGTCGAGGCGGCGACGATCGAGGACGCCATCGAGGTCCTCGACGGAACCATCTTCGGTGAACCGCTCGAGGACGCCTACGAGGATTTCCAAAACTCCGACGTTCTCGTCCCGCTCGAGAACGCCGTCGACCGAGCGTTCTACGGGCACCTGCTCGACGATATCGGTGGGACCGAACCGGACACGCCGACGGCGCTCTATCGGGAGTTCCTCGAGGCCGAGATCGACTTCCGGAACCTCCGGAACGCGCTCCGGATCGCCCGAAGTGGCGCCGACGTCGACCCCTCGGAGTACTTCATCGAGGGCGGCCGGCTGTTCGACGCCGAGGAGCTCAGAGGGCTCGCCTCCAACACCGACGAACTGGTGACCGCGATCCGCGAGAGCAGTTACGGCTCCGACCTCGCCGACGCGCTCGATGAACTCGAGGAGGCGACGAGCCTCATCGGCTTCGAGCACGCGCTCAACACCGCCTTGCTCGAGTACTCCGGGAAACTGTCGAACCGGTATCCGCTCTCGGTGTGTCCCGTCCTCGCGTATATCCTCGGAAAGGAACGGGAGATCGAAAACATCCGGGCCATCGCCCGCGGTCGCGAGGCCGGACTCTCCGTCGAGGAGATCGAAACGGAGCTGATACAATGAGCCAGGAGATCGCCGTCGTCGGAAGCCCGGACTTCACGACCGGGTTCCGGCTCGCGGGCGTTCGACGGTTCGAGAACGTCCCCGATACGGAGAAAGACGAGCGGCTCGACGAGGCGGTCACGTCGGCGCTCGAAGACGAGGGCGTCGGGATCGTCGTCATGCACGACGAGGACGTCGAGCATCTCTCACGTACAGTCCGACAGCGGGTCGAAACGAGTGTCGAACCGGTCGTCGTCACGCTGGGTGGCGGCGCCGGTTCGGGGAATCTGCGCGAGCAGATCAAACGCGCCATCGGCATCGATCTGATGGACGAGTAATCATGAGTCAAGCAACTGCAAGCGAAACCACGGACGAGGGCGTGATCGAGAGCGTCAGCGGTCCCGTCGTGACCGCCACGGATCTCGGTGCCCGGATGAACGACGTCGTCTACGTCGGCGACGAAGGGCTGATGGGTGAGGTTATCGAGATCGAGGGCGACATCACCACCATCCAGGTCTACGAGGAGACGTCCGACGTCGCCCCCGGCGAACCGGTCGAGAACACGGGCGAACCGCTGTCGGTCGACCTCGGCCCCGGGATGTTGGACAGTATCTACGACGGCGTCCAGCGTCCGCTGGACGTTCTCGAAGAGAAGATGGGCGCATTCCTCGATCGGGGTGTCGACGCGCCGGGTATCGACCTCGAGAAGACCTGGGAGTTCAACCCCGAAGTCGATGTCGGCGACGAGGTCACAGCCGGCGACGTCGTCGGGATCGTCCCCGAAACCGAGAGCATCGATCACAAGGTACTGGTCCCCCCCGGCTACGAGGGCGGCGAGGTCGTCGAGATCGAATCCGGCTCATACACCGTCGACGAGGCGGTCGTCGAACTCGACAGCGGCGAGGAGATCCGGATGCGACAGGAGTGGCCGGTCAGAGAGCCGCGTCCGACGGTCGAAAAGGAGACGCCGACGACGCCGCTTATCTCCGGCCAACGGATTCTCGACGGGCTGTTCCCGATCGCGAAGGGCGGGACGGCCGCCATTCCGGGGCCGTTCGGATCCGGGAAGACGGTCACCCAGCACCAACTCGCCAAGTGGGCCGACGCGGACATCGTCGTCTACGTCGGCTGTGGCGAGCGCGGCAACGAGATGACCGAGGTCATCGAGGACTTCCCGGAACTGGAGGACCCAAAGACCGGTAAACCGCTCATGTCCCGGACGTGTCTCATCGCGAACACGTCGAACATGCCCGTCGCGGCACGCGAATCGTGCGTCTACACCGGCATCACGATCGCCGAGTACTACCGCGATATGGGCTACGACGTCGCGCTGATGGCCGACTCCACCTCGCGGTGGGCCGAGGCGATGCGAGAGATCTCCTCGCGGCTCGAGGAGATGCCCGGCGAGGAGGGATACCCCGCCTATCTGGCCGCCCGCCTCTCGCAGTTCTACGAGCGCGCCGGCAAGTTCCAGAACCTCAACGGCAGCGAGGGTTCGATCTCGGCGATCGGGGCCGTCTCGCCACCGGGCGGGGACTTCTCGGAGCCGGTCACTCAGAACACGCTGCGTATCGTCAAGTGTTTCTGGGCGCTGGATGCGGATCTGGCCGAACGCCGGCACTTCCCCTCGATCAACTGGAACGAGTCGTACTCGCTGTACACGGATCAGCTCGACCCGTGGTGGCGGGAGAACGTCAACGAGGAGTATCCGGAGGTCCGACAGTGGGCCGTCGACGTCCTCGACGAGGAGAGCGAACTGCAGGAGATCGTCCAGCTCGTCGGCAAGGACGCGCTGCCGGACGACCAACAGCTCACGCTCGAGGTCGCCCGCTACATCCGCGAAGGGTGGCTCCAGCAGAACGCCTTCCACGACGTGGACACCTACTGTGAGCCCGAAAAGACCTACCTCATGCTGACCGCGATCCAGCACCTCAGCGAGGAGACCAACGAGGCGCTCGAGGCCGGCGTCCCCGTCGAGGAGATCATCGACATCGACGCCGCCGCTCGGCTCAATCGGATGAACACACAGGAGGACTACGAAGCGTACATCGACGAGCTGAAATCGGAGATCACGGAACAGCTCCGGGAGCTCTACTGAACCATGCAAAAAGAATACAAAACCATCACGGAGATCAGCGGTCCGCTGGTGTTCGCCGAGATCGACGAGCCGGTCGGCTACGACGAGATGGTCGAAATCGAGACGCCGAACGGGGAGGTCCGCCGCGGTCAGGTGCTCGAATCGACCTCGAAGTTCGTCGCGATCCAGGTGTTCGAGGGAACGTCCGGGATCGACCGCAACTCGTCGGTTCGGTTCCTCGGCGAGACACTGCAGATGCCGCTGACGGAGGAACTGCTCGGGCGCGTCCTGTCGGGATCGGGCGAACCGATCGACGGCGGCCCCGAAATCGAACCGGACGAGGAGCGCCCGATCGTCGGCGCGGCGATCAACCCGACGGCGCGGGAGTACCCACAGGAGTTCATCCAGACGGGCGTGTCGGCGATCGACGGGATGAACACGCTGATCCGCGGTCAGAAGCTGCCGATCTTCTCGGGTTCCGGGCTGCCGCACAACGATCTGGCGCTCCAGATCGCCCGACAGGCGTCGGTTCCCGAAGAGGAGGCGGAAGGCGAGGAGGGCTCGGAGTTCGCCGTCATCTTCGGCGCGATGGGTATCACCCAAGAAGAGGCAAACGAGTTCATGGACGACTTCGAGCGCACCGGCGCACTGGAGCGTTCGGTCGTCTTCATGAACCTCGCGGACGACCCCGCAGTCGAGCGGACGGTCACCCCGCGGATGGCGCTGACGACAGCCGAATACCTCGCCTTCGAGGAGGATTACCACGTCCTGGTCATCCTCACGGACATGACCAACTACTGTGAAGCGCTGCGTGAGATCGGTGCGGCCCGCGAGGAGGTCCCGGGACGCCGTGGCTACCCCGGCTACATGTACACCGACCTCGCGACGCTGTACGAACGCGCCGGCCGGATCGAGGGCCGTGACGGCTCGGTCACGCAGATCCCGATCCTCACGATGCCGGGCGACGACGACACCCACCCGATCCCCGACCTGACCGGCTACATCACCGAGGGCCAGATCTACATCGATCGGGACCTCAACAGCCAGGGTATCGAACCGCCGGTCAACGTCCTGCCCAGCCTCTCGCGGCTGATGGACGACGGGATCGGCGAGGGCTTTACCCGCGAGGATCACGCGGACGTCTCCGACCAGGCGTACGCGGCCTACGCGGAAGGTGAGGACCTCCGCGATCTCGTGAACATCGTCGGTCGGGAGGCGCTCTCCGAACTCGACAACAAATACCTCGACTTCGCCGACGCCTTCGAGGAGGAGTTCGTCCAGCAGGGCCACGACACGAACCGAGACGTCGACGAGACGCTCGATATCGCCTGGGAACTGCTGAGCGGGCTGCCGAAGGAGTCGCTCAATCGGATCGACGAGGAGCTCATCGAGGAATACTACCTCGAGGACGAAAGCGAAGAGCTCGCCCAGACTGCGGACTGAACTCCCACTCTCACTTTTCGCTGGTCGAGAATCTCGTTGAGATGTTCTTTATCATAGTAATCGGATGGGTGCGACAAATCGCTGTATCCGCAAGGATCGATTCGAATCGAAGAGTCGTATGACCCGAGTTCTGTTCGTTCGATATCTGAGAGGAGAAAGACACAAATGACACCTTTCCGTTGAGCCGGTATGGATACTGATAGAACACCGCTCGTGAAGGACGTAATGACGACGCCGCTGAAAACCATCTCAAATGACGCGACTGTGAGAGAGGCCGCAACCCAACTGCGCGATCACAATATCAGCGGGCTGTTCGTGCCGGGAGTCTCGGTCGGCATCATCACCACGACGGATGTTACCGACGCAGTCGCTAAAAACAAGGACCTCTCGGAGGCCACCGTTACTGATGAGATGACGGCACCTGTCGAGCGTGTTACGACGGAAGACGAGCTGACTCAAGCCGCCGCGATGATGACGAACTTCGGGATCAAACACCTTCCGGTGGTCGATACTGACGGCGACTTTATCGGAATGGTCTCTATGACGGATATCACTGCCTATCTCGCGTGACGCATTCCCGACGAGTTGTACTGGATTCGGTCGTACGTATGCTGAATTCTGTCTCTATATTCTACACGGGCATCTTACCCGTACCGACCGAATCGAACAATACCGATCGATATCCGTACTTGGGCGAGCATCCGCGAGGGGGCACAGCCCCCGAAGCGGTTCACCGCGACGAACGAAGCGAGTCGCGGGACCGAGGCCCGACCGTAGGGAGGGCCGACACGTCTTTTTCATCGAAGTTTCTGCCGCGAAGCGTCCGTCGGACGCGAGCGCGCGAAAAGTTCGTTGGAAAACATTAACCCGGTCCGGATAGAACGGTCCCACAAGAATGAGCAAAGACGTCAAACCGACGCGGAAGAACCTCATGGCCATCGAGGACCGGATCGAGCTCTCCGAGCGCGGCCACGACACGCTCGAAAAGAAGCGCGACGGTCTCATCATGGAGTTCATGGACATCCTCGATCAGGCCCAGGACGTCCGTTCGGATCTCGATGACAACTACGAACGCGCCCAACAGAACATCAACATGGCGCGGGCGATGGAGGGCGACGTCGCGGTCCGCGGTGCCGCCGCGGCCCTGAAGGAACACCCCGAGATCACGACCCAATCGAAGAACATCATGGGCGTCGTCGTCCCCCAGATCGAGTCGACCAAGGTGAGAAAGTCCCTTGATCAGCGCGGATACGGGCTGGTCGGCACCTCCGCCCGCATCGACGAGGCGGCCGACGCCTACGAGGAACTGCTCGAGACGGTCATCCTCGCCGCCGAGGTCGAAACGGCGATGAAAAAGATGCTCGAGGAGATCGAAAAGACGAAACGGCGCGTCAACGCCCTCGAGTTCAAGCTGTTGCCGGAGCTTCACGAGGCCCAAGAGTACATCGAGCAGAAACTCGAAGAGCAGGAACGCGAGGAGATATTCCGGATGAAGAAGATCAAAGCGAAAAAAGAGGAGGAGGAGAAAGCCGAGGCTGAGGCGGCCGCCGAAGCCGAACTCGAAGAGCCGGTGACGGCCGACGACTGAGTCGGTCACGGCGTTATTTTCTCGCCGTTCCCCTCCGAGATTATTTATACGATCGGGAAAACAAACCCTCCATGGAGACGGTCAGTGTCCGAGACGGTATCGCGTACGGTTTCAAGATCATGGTTTATTACGTCGGGGTGGTGCTCCTCGGCAACGCGATCGCCGGTATCGGCTTCGGATTGATGGCCGCCGGCGCCGATACGGGGTTTCAGGCGGATCCGAACTTCGGGCTGATACTTCTCGGGTTCATCGTTACCGCACTCGGGTTCGTCGCCATCTTCGCGGGTTTTCTCGGTGCGCTGTACAAGCTCATCGCCGACGCCGTCGCCAAAGGACGAGGGATGACCCCTATGCAGGGCTGATCCCACCGCGATTGTCCGACGAACGGATGGGTTCATCACCGTCGGCGCGATAGCGCCGGTATGGAGTGTCCGAACTGTCGCGCCCGAGCCGTCGTCTTCGACGTCCCCGAAAAGTACCGCGAACACGTTCCCGACGGCGCAGCGCGCGCTGGGCTGTGTCCTGAGTGTCTCACGCTGACGGCCGCCGAAGACGTCCCGGCCGAGGTCGATCCGAGATTCGATCGGATCTCGAGCGCGTTCCCGAGCGATCCGGCCGCCGCCGTCCCGCTCGCGATCGCGATCGGACTCCTCGATTCGCTCGCGCTCAACCGGCGAGCGCTCGAAGAACTCGTTCCGGCGGCGGAATCCGCCGGCGCGGATCCGCTCCTGTTGCTCGATCGGCTCCACGTTCAGGGCGGCGTCTCACCGGCCTTCGACATCTCGAGGCGACGCCATCAACTCGAACAGATCTTGGAGTAGCTCCGGACGATCAGACGCCGGTCGAATACCGCAGGATCCCGGCGATCCCGCCGAAGGCCGTAAGCAACTGTTCGCCCTTCTCGAAGTCCGTGGAGATGAACTTCATGTCGGAGCCGCGCTGTTCGGCAAGTTCCATCAGGTGATCGATCGCGTCTTCGCGTTCGACGACGTCGCCCTCGCCGCCGTTCTCGCAGGTGTGACTCGGGGTTTCGGCCCGCCGATCGACGAGTTCGAACTCCTCGCGGGAGCCGCAGTCGTAGACGACGACGTCCTTGCGGAGGTCCTCGCTTATCAGGAGCCGATCGACGGATCCCATCATGAGGTTCTGTCTGGTCGCGTCGAAACCGTAGGTCGCCTTCCCGCCGTCGTGGAGCTGTTCGAAGAACTCCTCCATCTCGGATTTGTCCTTCATCACCTCCGTCTCGGCGAGGACGTCCTCGGCGGCGTCGACGAGGTCGTAGAGGCCGGACTCGTCGGTGTAGGAGACGTCGAACTTCCCCAGCACCATGCCGTCGAGTTCGTGATGCAGATACTCTCCGTCGAGGAACTCGTCTTTGGTCGGGGAGGGCCCCCCGACCAACACGCCGTCCATCTCGTGGCGTTTCGGGACGAACAGATCGTCCGCCATGCCGGCGACCTCCTGATAGAAGTTGTCGATGGCCTCGAGCCGCAGGCGGGCGAACCGCTGGGCGGACTGGCCGCCCTTTCGCTGTTTCCCGGGGACGAGCGAGGAGGCGGATTTGACCGGCTCGACGCGTTTGCCCTTCAGCCAGCCGACGTTCGCCTCCCGGCGATCGAGGACGATCAGTCCGTACAGGCCCTTGTCGCCGAGCATCTCCTGGAGCGGCTCGGTCAGGAAATGCGAATCGCAGTGATACCGAAACGACTCGATCGGATCCGGCGGCGACTCGAGCACCTCCGTCACCATGTCCGTCTGACCGCCCCCGGCGTCGACGGCGCCCGAAAAGAGCACCATCCCGTTTTCGGGCGGGCGGATGTCGTAGTACTTCAGCCGATCCTTGATGCTCTTGAGGGCGTCTTGGACGGCCGTTCTGGTCTGCTTGGATTTGATGTTCGACGCCTCGCTGTGCTCTTGGGTGACGTGAGCGACGACATCGCTTATCAGTCTGTCCTCCGGGACGTAGATCGAAACCAGCTGGGTACCGGAACCCGAGTAGTCGTCGAGCTCCTCGATCACCTTCTGGAACTCGTATTTTTGTTTGTCGGACTGCTCGTCGGCTTCGCTCATTGACGGCTCTTGATGCCCGGGCGGTAAAACTCCGTCCTTTGTTTCTCGCTCCGCTCCCGACTAGCCGTTGAGGCTGATGTATTTCGTCTCGATGATGCGGGCGTCCGACTCCAGTTCCTTTCGTGCCGCCTCGGGCACTTCCTGGTCGACGTTGTACACCGTAAGCGCCTCGCCGCCGTGGACCTCACGCGCGTTGAACATCCCGGCGATGTTGACGTCGTATTTGCCCATCACGGTCCCGATGTGACCGATGACGCCGGGTTCGTCGGTGTTTCTCGCGACCATCATCTTTCCGCCGGGGATCGCGTCGACCCGGTAGCCGTCGATGCGGACGATACGGGCGTCGTCGTCGGCGAAAAGCGTCCCGCAGACCCCGATCTCGTTTTCGCCGTCACCCACGGTGACGGTGACGAGCGACTGGAAGTCATCGGCCTGCCGGCGCTTGGTCTCGGAGACCTCGATGCCGCGCTCCTCCGCGATGCGCGGGGCGTTGACCGCGTTGACCTGCCACTCCAGCGGCTGGAAGACGCCCTTCAGCGCCGAGGCGGTGACGATCTCGACGTCCTCCTCGGCGATGTCGCCCTCGTAGCTGATCCGGACCGACTCGACGCGGCTGTCGAGCAACTGGACGGCGATCTTGCCGGCCGTTTCCGCGAGTTCGATGTAGGGTTCGATACGGGGGAACGCGGACTCGTCCATCGAAGGCGCGTTCAACGCGTTCATCACCGGCTCGCCGGCGAAGGCCGCCACGACCTGCTCGGCCGTCGAGACGGCGACGTTCTCCTGGGCGGCCTCCGTCGAAGCGCCGAGATGCGGGGTGACGATTACGTCCTCGACGTCCAGTAGGGGACTGTCGGCCGGGAGCGGTTCCTCGCCGAAGACGTCCAGCGCCGCGCCGGCGACGACGCCGTCCTCGACGGCCTCCGCGAGCGCCGGTTCGTCGATGATCCCGCCGCGAGCGCAGTTGACGACGTAGCCGCCCTCCATCTCGGCCAGTTCGGCTTCCCCGATCATGTTCTCCGTTTCGGGCGTCAACGGGGTGTGGATCGTCAGAACGTCGGCGCGTTCGAGCACCGCATCGAGCTCTGCGAGCTTCGCTCCGATCTGTTCGGCCCGCTCTTCGGAGATGTAGGGATCGAACGCGACGAGATCCATCCCCAGCGAGTCGAGTTTCTTCGCGACTTCCTGTCCGACACGACCCAATCCGACGATCCCGAGCGTCTTGCCGTTGAGTTCGGTGCCGAGATACTCCCCTTTGGCCCACTCGCCGGCCTTGAGCCTGGCGTGGGCCTGCGGGACCGAACGGGCGGTGGCGAACGCCATCGCAACGGTGTGTTCGGCGGCTGCTCTGACGTTCCCCTCCGGAGCGTTCGCCACGATGACACCTTGGTCCGTCGCCGCGTCGATATCGATGTTGTCGACGCCGATCCCGGCTCGGCCGACGATGACGAGTTCCGGGGCGGCCTCGAGTACCTCCCTCGTCACTTCGGTGCCGGAGCGGACGATGAGCGCGTTCGCGTCGGCGACCGCCTCGAGGAGTGCGCTACCCTCCGCTTCGTAGTCCGTGACGACCTCGTGGCCCGCCTCGCGGATGACGTCGAGCCCGGCCTCGGAGATGGGGTCCGTAACGAGTACCTTCATGCGTTCATTCTTCCGTCGGGCAGGGATAACGTTTTCTTCATCGGCTCGTCTCGGCCACCGAAAAGGCGAGGAAATATCCAAACATGTGTATATATTCACTCTGATTATCCCTGGGATAGACAGAGATGTGCGGCCGATCGCGGCGTGTCCCTCGCTCGACGTCCTCCGTCTCACCTCCAATGACGAGACAGAGACTTTAGGGCCGCCGGTACTGCGTCGAATATGACACTCGATATCGGGCTCACGGTCGCGGGTGCGGCCGGCATCCTCCTTTTGACACTGACGAGCGCCTTCTTCTCCAGCAGCGAGATCGCCATCTTCTCGCTGGCGAAACACCGGGTCGACGCGCTCGCGGCCGAGGGATCCGCGGCCGCTATCGCCCTCGAGAAGTTACGGGACGATCCGCACCGACTTCTGGTGACCGTCCTCGTCGGGAACAACGTCTCCAACATCGCGGCGGCGAGTCTGGCGACCGCGATCTTGGTGCAGGTGCTCCCGCCGGGAGAGGCGGTCACCGGGGCGACGATCTTTACCAGCTGTTTCGTTCTCGTCCTCGGCGAGATCGCGCCCAAGTCCTACGCCGTGAGCAACGCCGAGCCGTGGGCGCTGCGGGTTTCGCGGGTGCTCTCGGTCGTCCAGCGGATCATGTTCCCGATCGTGTACCTCTTCGAGATCGCGACCGACGCGGTCAACCGCTTTACCGGCGGGAGCTCCGAGTTCGAATCGTACCTGACGCGGGAGGACATCGAAACGATCGTCGTCTCCGGGGCCGAGACTGGCGCTTTGCAGAGCGAGGAGGGGGCCATGATACGCGGCGTCCTCGATCTGGGCGAAACGACCGTTCGAGCGGTCATGGTTCCGCGGGTCGGGACGATCGCGGTGCCGGCCTCGGCGTCGCTTTCGGAGGTCATCGACACCTGCGCGGACGAACACGTCACCCGAATGCCGGTTTACGGCGAAAACCGCGACGACATCCGCGGGATCGTCGATCTGCGCGACGCCGTCCGGGCTCAACGCGCCGGAACGCCGCTTTCGGAAATCCTCGAGCCCCCCCGGTTCGTCCCGGACTCGAAACCGATCGACGAGCTATTGGCCGAGATGCAGGCCGACGGTCTGCGAATGGTGATCGTCGTCGACGAGTTCGGCTCCGTCGACGGGCTCGCGACGCTCGAGGACGTCGTCGAGGAGGTCGTCGGCGAGATATTCGATCGCGGCGAGACGGAACCGGTACGGATCGTCGACGAGAGCACGGCGATCGTCCACGGCTGGGCGACGATCCCGTACGTCAACGAATCGCTCGGGCTGTCGTTGCCGGTCGAGGCCGAATTCGAGACGATCGCGGGGCTCCTACAGGCACAGACCGGATCGCTCCCGATGGAGGGTGACCGAATCGAGGTCGGATCGACGACGATAACGGTCCTGGACGCGACGAACACGCGGATCCGACGGGTCCGGATCGAGCGATCCGAACCGGACGATTTGTGACCCCTCGCCGCCCAGAGAACGTATGCTCATCGCGTTCGACTTCGACGGGACGCTCTCGGATTCGGAGATGACCGTGCTGCTCGGCGAGGAGGCCGGCGTCGCCGAGGAGATCGACGAGATCACCGAACGGGCGATGAACGACGAGCTCTCCTACGCCGAGAGTCTCTATGCCCGCGCCGAACTGCTCGATGGACTCTCCGAGGACCGCGTCGCGGCCGCCTTCGATCGAGTTCAGTTGCGTCCCGGCAGCGCCGACGTGATCGACGCGCTCTCGGCTGCCGGACACCACGTCGCGATCTTGACCGGCGGCTTCGATCGCGGCGTCGAGACGGCGCTCGAAGCGGCGGGCGTCTCGGTCGATACGATCGTGGCCAACCGGCTGCCGATCCGAAACGGCAAGCTCACCGGCGGCGCCGAGGGACCGCTCATCGAAGGGACGAAAGACGACGCGCTGGCGGAACTCGCCGACGAGGTCGGCGTCGATATGGCCGAGACCGTCGCCATCGGCGACGGCGCAAACGACCTCCCGATGCTCGAGGTCGCGGGCCTGGCCGTCGGATACGAGCCGAAACCGGCGGTCGAACCGCATTGTGACGTCGTCGTCGCGTCGATGGACGAGCTGTTGGAACTCCTCGAGGGCCGCGATATCGCTTGAATCCGGCCGACAGTTGGGTCCGTGGCTTTCGGGTACGATACCAATGGGTCCGGTCGTTTCGGATAGGTGACCCGGTCCGACACAAGTCTTAGATACTGTCACCGACCAACGTCGAAACAATGTCGACGTTCTACAAATGGGGTTCCGGGGTCGGTCCCGACAACCGGACGATCGATCACGCACACGACGAGTTTCTGATCACCGAAGACGGCGAACGCATCATCGATGGGGCTTCGGGGGCGCTCGTCGTCAACCTCGGCCACTCGGTGTCGGCGGTCGCCGATCGGATGAAATCGCAGGCAGAGGACGTCGCCTACGTCTCGACGTCGTACTTCCGGAACGAACCCACGGAACGGCTCGCCGAGCGGATCGAATCACTCACGCCGGGCCCGCTCTCGGCCTCGTTTTTCGTCAACTCGGGAAGCGAGGCCAACGAGACGGCGATCAAACTCGCGCGCTCGTATCACCTCGCCCGCGGCAACGACCGGAAACAGACCGTCATCAGCCGCTACGGCAGTTATCACGGCGCGACGCTCGCCGCGCTCTCGGTGAGCGGCAATCCGGGACGGCGATCGGAGTACGAGCCGTTACTTCGGAACCCGCCTCGCATCGATCCGGCGTACCCCTATCGATGGGAGCACACCGGAACGCCGGAAGAACAGGCGATCGAAGCCGCCCGGGAGCTTCGGACGGTGATCGAACGGAACGGCCCTGAGACGGTCGCGGCGTTCATCGCCGAACCCGTCTCGGGTTCGACGCTCGGTGCGGCACACCCCCATCCGGCCTATTATAGAGAGATCCGCCGGATCTGTGACGAGTACGACGTCCTGTTCATCGCCGACGAGGTGATGACCGGGTTCGGACGGACGGGCGAGTTCTTCGCCGTCGATCACGCGGGCGTTACGCCGGACATCCTGACCGTCGGGAAGGGCCTCTCCGGCGGCTACGCGCCGATCGCGGCCGCGATCGCCCACGAACGGATCGCGGACGCCTTCGAGGCCTCGGGTGAGCACGCCTTCGAGCACGGCCACACGTTCAGCGCGAACCCGCTGTCGACGGAGGTCGCCGCCTGCGTCGTCGACAACTACACCGACGAGTTGCTGGCGGACGTGCGGCGACTCGGCGACCGGCTGTACGGCGAACTCGAGGGGCTCGAGGGACACCCTCACGTCGGCGATATCCGTTATCTCGGCCTGATGCTCGGGATCGAATTAGTCGCCGACGAGGCGACGAAGCGACCGTTCCCGAGCGAACTGAACCTCAGCAAGCGCGTCTTCCGGGCGTGTCTCGACCGCGGCGTCTACGTCTATCCGGGGAGCGGATCGGTCGACGGCCGACGCGGCGATCACATTCTCGTCGGTCCACCCTTCATCACGAGCGAGGACTCGATCGACCGGATCGCGGCTGTCCTCGAATCGGAGATCCGACGCGTCACCGACGAGGTGCGTTGATTTCGACGGGACTCGGCCGACGCTCTCCGAAACACGGACTGGTACCTTTTTGTTCGGCGACCCCGTCGGTGGAGCTGTTCAATCCGATGACGCTTGAGACGGTGACGCTGGTGCAGTTCGATCCGACTGTCGGGCCCGCGAGCGACGGAACGCTCGAGCGGCTCTGTGAGATCGTCCGGGCCGCCGGGAGTGATCTGGTCGTCTTCCCCGAACTGGCGACCACCGGCTACCGAATGTTCGATCGACTCGAGGCGTGCGCCGAACCGGTTCCGGGGCCGACGACGGAGCGTCTCGGCGAGGCCGCAGCCGCTGTCGGCTCCCACGTCCTGTTCGGAATGGCGATCGAAGACGACGGCCGAACCCACAACAGCGCCGTCTGGATCGATCGGGACGGCGACGTCCGCACACGATACGACAAGCGTCAGCTTTGGGGTGACGAACAGGGCGTGTTCACTCCCGGCGAGAAGCTCCTCCTCGTCGACGTCGAAGGCCACAGCGTCGGCGTGGGGATCTGTTACGATCTGAACTTTCCGGAACAGAGCGCCGCCTTCGCCGCCGCAGGGATCGACGTTTTGATCAACATCTCAGCGTGGTCCGTCCCGATGGGCGAGGACTGGAATCGGCTGCTTCCCGCCCGGGCCCTCGAGAACGGCGCGTTCGTGCTGGCGTGCAATCGTGCGGGCGAGGAGACGGACTTGAATCTCTACGGCCACAGTCGGGTTTACAACCCCGACGGCTCCGTCGCAGCCGAGCTCGGCTCCGAACCGGATCGGCTCACGTTCCGACTCGACGCCGATCGCCTCGGGCGGGAACGAGCGCGGAACCCGATGCGGGAGGACAGACGTGAGGCCGATCCCCGAATCGAGCGCGTCTCGATCGGTATATAGGTTTATTTCAAGCCAAAGCGTACCGGTACCGTATGGGACTTCGCAGTATCCTGTTTTGGCCGATCTATCGGGTCGCCGACTGGGTCGACGACAACCCGGTGAGTGCGACCGGAGCGGTGATCGCTCTCGCTGCCCTGGCCGTCCTCGTCGTGTCTGCCTTTTTCGGCGTCGAGGCCGGCGGACAGTCGGCGACGGCCGCCGACGCGTCGCTTCTGTTCGACACCGCCGTCGAACGGCCGGCGTATCCCGTGGCAGTCGTATTCGGGATCGCCGTCGTGCTGTTTTACAACGGGTGAGCGCCTTCTTTTCGCCGTCTCAGTTCGTCGCCGCCTCGATCGCCTGATCGAGATCACCGATGATCCGGTCCGTGTCCTCGAGACCGACGGACAGCCGGATCAGATCCTCCGTCACGCCACTGGCCTGTTTCTCCTCGTCGGTGAGCTGCTGGTGGGTCGTCGAAGCGGGGTGGATGATGAGCGTCTTGGCGTCGCCGACGTTCGCGAGTAAGCTCGCCAACTCGACCGAGTTGACGGTCTCTTCGGCGGCCTCGTAGCCGCCCTCCAGCCCGAAGGTGATCATGCCGCCGTAGCCGCCGTCGAGATACTCGCTCGCCTCCTCGTGAGTCTCGTGGTCCTCGAGCCCGGGGTAAGTGATCCAGGAGACTTCCGGGTGGTCCTCGAGGTACTCGGCGACGGCCATCGCGTTCTCGCAGTGCCGCTCCATCCGCATCGGCAGCGACTCCAGTCCCTGGATCGTCACCCAGGCGTCGAAGGGTGCCTGCTGGTTGCCGAGGTCCCGGAGTCCACGCGTTCGGGCGGCGTAGGCGAAGGCGGCGTCGCCGAACGTCTCGGCGAAGTTGATCCCGTGGTAGGCGGGGTTGGGCTTTGCGACCTCGGGGAACCGATCGGCGTGTTCGGCCCACGGGAACGTGCCGCCGTCGATGAGGATCCCGCCGATCGTCGTGCCGGAGCCGTGGATCCACTTCGTCGTCGAGTTCCAGACCAGGTCCGCGCCGTGCTCGATCGGCTGACACAGCGCGGGCGTCGCGAAGGTGTTGTCGACGAAGAGCGGCACCCCGTTGTCGTGGGCGATATCGGCCAACCGCTCGAGATCCGGCGTCACGAGCGCCGGGTTGCCGATCGTCTCACAGTGGACGTAGGCGGTGTTCTCGTCGATCGCCTCCTCGTAGGCCTCGTAATCGAGCGTGTCGACGAACCGCGTTTCGACCCCGCGGCGCTCGACGGTGTGGGTCAGGTACGTGTAGGTCCCGCCGTACAGCGACGACGCGGAGACGATGTTGTCGCCCGCCGACGCGAGGATGAAGGTCGCGAGATCGAACGACGCCATCCCCGAGGAGGTGGCCAGCCCGGCGATCCCGCCCTCGAGGGCGGCCAGTCGCTCCTCGAGCACGGCGTTCGTCGGGTTCATGATCCGCGAGTAGATGTTGCCCGCCTCCCGGAGTCCGAACAGATCCGCCGCGTGCTCGGCGTCGTCGAACTCGTAGGCGGTCGTCTGGTAGATCGGCGGCGCCCGGGCCCCGGTCGTCGGGTCGGCTTCCTGTCCGGCGTGCAGCGAGTTCGTATAGAGATCGTCTCTGTCGTACATGTACTTACCCGGCGTTCCGGGACGTGTTAAGCCCTGTCATTAGCGGTATCTGTCGCCGGTGTCGGTGACGCGCCCGCGCTTTCGCACGTCCAACGGGAGTCGCCAGACGCCGACCGCGGCGGCCGCCCCGACCGAGTTCGCGAGTATGTCGCGCCAGCTGGCGTGTCTGTACGGCAGCGTCGACTGCAACAGCTCCATTCCGGCCCCGACACCGACCGAGATCGTCGCTGACGCTCACGATCTCGCCATGCGAGGGGAGGGATTCGAACCGGAGCAAGACGGTCGCTCACTTCGTTCGCGCTGCGTCTTGCAGGATTCGAATCCTCCGCGCATTTTCACGGCTCTCACGTCCGTTCGAGCCAAAAAATGCGAGGGGAGGGATTCGAACCCACGGACCCCTACGGGAGCGGATCTTAAGTCCGCCGCCTTTGTCCAGACTCGGCCACCCTCGCGCGGCCGACAGTCGGATGCCGCGACGGATGGATGTTTCGGTCGATACTGGTGCCGTCGCGACTACCAATCGACGGAGAGCGTCCCGTCGCCGTTCGGATCGGGCGCGATCTCCTCGTTCGTCCGTCGATCGACGACGTGGATCACGCCGCGGTCCTTTTTCGCCGGACACTTCGCCGCGGCGTCGACGTTGTGTTCGAGATCGGACTCGCCGAAGAAGTAGACCTCTGGCTTTGCGATCCCGGTCGCGATGTCCATCTCCCAGTTCGCCGAGACCTCGGCGCACTTGCCGGCCGCGATGCATTTGTTCGCCTCGAAGATGATCTTGTAGGGGGCCTCCTCGATCGGCGGGGCGTCGCCCTCGCCGATCTCGCTCGGATCGATGGGTTCCTCGGCCATACGCTCTCTCGGTCGCCGTCGGGTTTGGATCTGACGGATGTCGCTTTCGGCGGTCAGTCGTCCGCGGTTTTCGCGGTCGGTTCGACCGAGGCTCGAGCCGCGCTTTCGAGCTTTCTGAGCCGGTCGGGACGTCCGATGGCGTAGATCGTCTCGCCGGCGGCGATCGTCCGGTCACGGGTCGGAATGGCGAGCACGTCGCCGTCGAGGCTCCGAACCGCGACGACCGCGACGTCGATCGCGCCGATAGAGCTCCCGACGAGTGAGCTCCCCTCCGCGATCGTCGCGGCGCTCATCGTCTCCTCCGCGTTCCGGAGCTGGGCGGCGAACTCCCGGTCGACGCGCGCCTCGACGGGGAGCGTCACGAGCCGGTAGCGGCGGGTCGTATCGAGGGACTTCGCGTCGGACTCGTCCATCGCGAGCGTCACCAGATCGTCCGAGTTCCCCCGTATCTCGGCGTTCGTGACGCGTTTGGGGGGAGTTTCCGTCGTCGGGTCCCGCTCCGTCCAGACCTCGACGGTATCGCCCGGGCTGGCGTTGTTCGGCGGATCGGCCTTGACCGCGACCGCGGCGCTCCCCGGCGGGAGCGTCGCGCCGATCCCGGACTCGCGACCGCCCAGGGCGAGATATTCGACGGTGGCGTCGTCCGCGAAGTCCACGTCGACGTGACCGACGCCGTAATCCGTCCGAAGCCGTTCTACGAACCGCGTTCGGAGCTCCTCGACGGTCAACCGTCGCGGAAAGACGAGCGTCTGATCCGCGAGTTTCTCCTTCGTCGCGGCGTCGACGGGATCGTAGCCGTCGATATCATTGATCTCCGCCGGCACCTGGACGGTCGTCACCCGGCCGACCGTCCGGACGATCCGGCTCACGTCCCTGTTGACGGAGCCGTTACCCGAGACGGAGAACAGGCCGACGCCGACCCGGTCGCCGAGCCGGCCGCCGGCCGCGGCCGCACCGCCGGCCACGAAGAACGTCACCGTGTTGAAAATCACCGCCTCGACGGCGAGCAGTTCGATATCCCCGCCGATCACGTCCCCGAGAGCGCCCGCCGTGTTGAGATAGATCGCGACGACGCTCAGCCCGACGAGCACCGTGAGCCCCTCCGAGACGCGTTCACCGACGTACCACCGATAGAGGATCCCGGCTATCCCGCCGGCCACGGCCGAGATGACGACGAAGACGATCACTCGGGCGATATCGACGATGAAGTCCCCGAGAACGGCCGTCTGTCCGACGGTGAGGCTCATGCGATCACCCCCTCGAAGGTCTCGAGCTGATCGCGTTTGCCGACGACGAACAGCTCGTCACCGGCGCGCAGCTCGGCGTTCCCCCGCGGTGCGACGAGCCAGCCGTCCGACCGTTTGATCGCCAACACCGCGACGCCGTGGGTTTCGCGGACGTCCGAAGCGCCGAGTGTCGTCCCCGTGAGCTCGCCGGTGGGACGGACCGTCATCTTCCGGAACCGCTTGCCGGCCCGCCGGAGCATGGACACGAGCTCGTACTCGCGACGGGTCCCACGCGCCGTCACGATCAGCTTCGGTCCATCGACGCCGAGCAGTTCGTTCGCTTTCGCCCGCGGAACGGCAACAGTCACTCGACCGTCGCCGCCGGTCGTCGTCGGCGCGACGGTCGGGGCCGGTGGTTCGGCCGGCGTCCCACCGTCCGTCTTGAGTTTCTCGTCGCGCTTCAGCGACGATTTCGCGGCGATGACCGTCCCGGCGATCTCCGCCTCGCCGGCGAGAACGAGCACCTCGTCGCCGCGAGCCAGCCCGGTCGGAACGAACGTGTCGATCGAGACGGCTCGTCTCCCCGCCGGGACCCGTTTGGAGATACCGGACAGCGGCGGCGCCGCGATGACCGTCGCCCGCCCGCGCTCGTCGATACTGACGGAGAGATCCGACAGATCGAGCTCCGTCCGGAGCCGCTCTTCGAACCGCGTTTCGAGTTCCGAGATCGGTAGATCCGCCGGGAGCCGCCACTCTCTGGTTTTGATCTCCGTTCTGGTCGTCTCGGACAGCGGCGGGTACCCCTCCATGTCGATCACCTCGCCGACGACCTCGATCCGGACCTCCCCTCGCGAGCCGACCAACTCGACGACGTCGCTCGACAGCGTCCGATCCCTGAGCTTCTTCAACGAGAGCCGCTTCGGAACCGCCGAACCCATCGCGTCGCCCTTCGCGTGGGCGTACAGCGCCAACATCAACACGACGATCAGCGCGATGACGACCCGATAGCCGGAGGCCAGGACCGTCGGATCGTTCAACGCCAGCAGGCCGCCGTTGATGCCGGCGAGCGCCAACGCGAGAACGACGACACCGAAGGCGGGTATCGACACCCCAGTAACGTATTTGAACAGGAACCCGAGCCCCCACGAGACGAGCGCGGGGAACATCCCCGTCAGTATGCCCAGATAGATCCCGAAGAGGATCTCGATCGGCAACGGTTGCGTCATGGGGGTACCGATAACGTCCCGAAATAAACTACTGTCGACGTCCGCCGGGGAGCGATGCGTTATTACCCTTCCGTCGAAAAGAGGCGTTCGATGGCGACTCCGACGGCCAGAGAGGGCAACGAGAACAGCGCCCCCACGCTGTTTCGGACGCGCGCGGCGGTCTTTCTGACGGCGATCGTCGCGACCCTGTCGATCGTCACCGGGATCGTCAACATCGGTTCGGCGGAAGTCTCGGGGCCGCTCGCGATGTACGTCCCCGAGCTCGCCGCCCGGACGGCCGGGTTCACCGGAACGATAACCGGCTTTCTGATGCTTTTGAGCGTCTATGGGCTCCGACGGGGCTACCGGGCGGCGTGGTACTCGGCGGTCGTCCTGTTGCCGATCACCGGGATTCAGGGGCTGGTGCAGTCGAGTCTCCTCTCGTTGCCGCTCGTGGCGGCGTCGGTGCTGGCGATGCCCGCCGTCCTGCTCAACCGTCGGTTCTTCGATCGGGCGGCCGAACTGTCGATGACGCAGTTGGCTTCCCTCGCAGCCATCGTCGCGGTCCAGGTCTACGGCACCGTCGGCACCTACGCCCTCCGCGACGAGTTCGACGGCGTCGAGACGATCCTCGATGCCTTTTACTTCACGCTCGTGACCGCCTCGACGGTCGGCTACGGCGATCTCACCGCGACCTCGCAGTTCGGCCGGCTCTTCTCGATGTCCGTCCTCCTCACCGGCGTCGCCAGTTTCGGTGTCGCCCTCGGGACGCTTTTAGGTCCGCTCATCGAGGCCCGCCTCGCGACCGCACTCGGAAACATGAACGACAAACAACTCGACCTACTGGAGAACCACTACATCGTCACCGGATACGGCGATCTGACCGAACCGATCCTCGAGAGCCTCGACGGAACCGACACCGTCGTTATCATTCGAAACCCCGAGGACGCGAAACGGCTCCGAGATCGCGGCTACGAGGTCGTGACGGCCGACCCGAGCGACGAAGAGCCGCTCGAGCGGGTCCACATCGAACGGGCGCGGGCGCTCATCGTCGCGACGAACAACGACGCCCAGGACGCGATGGCGGTGTTGACGGCCCGAGAGCTCAATCCCGATCTCCGGATCGTCGCGGCGGCGACAGACCGCGAGAACATCCGCAAACTCCGTCGGGCCGGCGCCGACATCGTGTTGAGTCCCGCCGTGTTGGGCGGCCGGCTACTCGTCGAGTCCGCCTTCGGTAACGACAACCCCGAGCGGGTGATCGATCGGATCCTCGATATCAACGGCGACGAGCGTTCCTCGTAGTTTCAGAGCGTCGCAGCCGCTTCGAGCGCGATCTCGATCGCGCGATCGACGTTGTTCTTCGCCTTCTCCGGCAGTTCCTCGTCCTCCGTTTCGCCCTTCTGGGTTCCCTCGATCAGGTTCCCGTCGACCGTACAGATCGCGCCGGCGGCGAGACCCTTCCGACGGGCGAGGGTGAAAAGCGCCGCGGCCTCCATCTCCACACAGAGCAACCCGGCGTCGGACCACGCCTCGACGTGCTCGTCGGTCTCGGCGTAGTAGGCGTCGTCGGTCGCGATCGGACCGACGTGAACCGGCGCCGAGCGCGTTTCGGCGGCCTCGACGAGCGCCGAGAGCACGCCGTAGTCGGGGACCGCCGGGACCGTCGCGCTCTCGTAGCGCTTCGTCGTCCCCTCGTCTTTCGCGGCGCCGGTCGCGACGACCGTATCGCCGATCTCGATCCCCGACTGGAGCGCGCCGGTCGTCCCGACCCGGAGGAACGTCCCGACGCCGACCGCCGCCAGTTCCTCGGCGGCGATCGCGGCCGAGGGCGAGCCGATCCCGGTCGAACAGATCGTCACGTCGCGGCCCTCGTAACTCGCGTTGACGAGCTTGTACTCGCGGTTCTGGGCGACCGTCTCGGCGTCCGTACAGTGGCCGGCGATCCGGTCGACGCGGCCCGGATCGCCCGGAACAAGCGCGACGTCCGCCAGATCGCCCGGTTCGACGAGTAGATGCGGCTGTTTTGCCATATCCGGAGATGGCGTGGCGACCTCAAAAGTCGGTCGGCTTTCGGCCAGTTGCGGCGACGGTGGGTTCGGTCGGCCTTCACTCGGGACGATGGTATCGACGTCCCTCGAATCCTGAGGCTCTGTCGTTATCGCCGACCGAGTAGGCGAGATCTCGATATATTCCGAGATCGTGGGTCGCCGCGTTTTCGAGCCTCCGACCGTTCCGACCGTGGAACCGCACCGTCGACTCGACGACGGTCGGCTCCCCGCGTCGAACGTACGCCTCGAACGGATCCACGAACGTGCGTATCGTCTTTCCGGGCGGGAGATACCCGATCCGATCGAAGAGGGAAAGCGCCGGGATCTCTCGCCCGTCGCCGTCGTGAAACGTGGGATCGAAACGCGTCGAGACGTCGTGTGCCGAGCGCGACCCGTGGTTGCTCACGGCGAGATACAGCGCCCCGGCGTCGAACTCGAAGTCGACGACGACGTCCGGGCGGCCGAAAAGCCACGACGGCCGAAACCAGCGACGCATCTACACCGTCTCGACGGTGAGCCCCTCGTGAGCGAGCTCAAGCGTCTCCGTCGCCGGTTCCGTACCGGTCGCGTCGAGTTTCGGTCCGATCAGCCGGACCGGAAACGCGCTCTTCACTTTCCAGACCGTGAACGGCTCGTGTTCCTCGTTCAGAAGCGAGATCGTCAGGTTCCGGCGCTCGACGGTGTCGAGCTTGATCGTGTTCATCCACTCGTAGAACTCGTTGTCGCCGGGGCTGATGTAGCGCTGAATTCGGAGGTTCGGGTACTGCGGACGCCCCGGGGACTTCCGATCGCCGTACTCCTTCGAGACGCCGGTTCGATACGTCAGCAGTTCGTGGTCGATCTCGAGCCCAGAGACGGCTATGCAGTCGGCGATCGTTCCCTTTTCGTACTCGACGGTGAAGTGGATCCGGCTGCGCGGGCGGTTTGACATGCCTTCCCAATCACCGCTGAGGGCATATACCTTCGCGTGTGCAGTCCCGGCACGCTCCCCGCCGTGTTCGCGGCCCGTATCGAGCGAATCGACGCCGGCTGTCGTTTCAGAGCAGTTCGCGAAGCGTCCCGAGCGCCGCCGGAGTGTCGATCCGGAGATCGGGAACTGCGGTCGGATCATCGCCTTCGTCCGTCCCGTCGCCGACGAGCACCGTCCGGTACCCCCGTCCGTTCGCCGGCCGGATGTCGTATTCGAGACTGTCGCCGACCATCACGTACTCGTCGGCGTCGATCGCTTCCGCGACGGCGTCGAAGGGTTCGTCGTCGGGTTTGAACGCCTCGACGTCGTCCGGGCAGACGAGCGCGTCGACGTGCTCGCTCAACCCCGTCTCGGCCAGTTTCCGGCGCTGAACCGGCCCGTAGCCGTTCGTCACGACGCCGACGGGCGACAACTCCGAGAGCAGTTCGACGGTTCCGGACGGAACGTGTGAGGCCGCCAGTTCGGCCTCGATGTACCGCTCTGCGAACGGCTCGGGGTCGATCGCGAGCCCCGCCTCACGGGCGGCTCTCGCCGCGCCGATGTAGGGGCTCTCCTCGAATTCGCGGAACGTCTCGACGTAGCCCGGACCGATCGCCTCGCGTGCGCCCTCGGTCGGCTCGACGCTGACGCTCGCACACGCGTTCCGGAAGATGCCGGGAACGCCGGGATCGTACGTCACGAGCGTCTCGTCGAGATCGAAGAGGTAGCCGACAGTCACTATCGAGAGTAGGGTCGGCTACCGATATACCGGTTTCGCAGCGGGGTTAGAGAACGGCTCTTAGCGAAGATGGCGAAACAGTTCGCTCTGTGTTCCGAGTGGACGCGGCGTGTAAGATGGAGGGCGCGTATTTCCCACGGAACATTCACGGGACCCCGGCCGTTCAGGTGGAACAACGGGAACCCGGCCGTTCAGGCCGGTCAATACGGGAAACACAGTCACCAGTACTGGGCGTGCTCCGGAATGTGCAACGCCGCCAAGTCCCCCTGACGCGACCACTGTGTTATAATTAGCAGGCATCTTCTGGCAAAATTCCGATAGCTCGTCGAGCCAAACCAGTGATATATACTGCGTCTCTTGACCGTGGTTTTCCCATCGGGATCGATTAACTCAGTTGCTCCTAACAGAACTGTGGCGTAAAAATGTTAGCGATTAACATGTGGTGAGAGTATAGAGGTATTCAGCACGGTAACAGCGACAAACGAACGCAGGTGTAGTTCAGCATGAAACTACAGGAACTCATTCACATCCACGCCTTACTGTACGAAGTGGGTGAGTACATCGAACAGGACGACGGGAGTTCTGTTGACCCCTTTGCTCGGTATGAGGCACAACCAACCCGCCCGCATCACGTCCATCGAGGGAAAGATGCCCACCAAACCGCGATCAACCGCCTTCTGCACGGATGCTCCCAATCCTCTCAGAGGTCGGACCAGCGCATCCGAACCGTCAGCACCGAGACAACGCCTCGTTAGTATGTTCCCCACCGATGAAGACGTAGTCGAACGAGATGAACTGGACGTCACTCCGATCGCGAGGGACGGTCAAGCCAGCATCTACAGAGATACAGCGAGAGTGCCTCGGGGTCGTACGGAAATCGCAGATTTCCGTGATGACGAGAGACGAAGTCTCTCGAACCACTTGACCCGAGGGTGAAGCCCGTAAGCTCTTTGCGCTTATCTACTGAAGTATGCACCCAGTTTCGACGTGGGTTAAGGATCTTACTCCGAAGCAACTGCCGGCAGTTGCGAGGAATGCGACACCTCTCAAAACCTGCGCCCTTGGTGCGGTGAGACGGGTGTTGTCGGGTCGTGGTGGAGCGGCCGGCCCTCACGGACACAACGAGTGTTCGGGTGTTAATTCCAACCGACCTATCTCTGGAAGGTCGAGGGGAATTAAATTCGCCTGCGTCCATCCGTCCGTTTCTGGACGGCGTGGACAAAAAGGTGAAGCCTCGGGGCTTGCCCCCGAGGTACTTCACGTTCTCTATCCGTCGGATGCGTCCAACGAAGAAATTAAAACGAGGTGGATCAGGTGTGCGGAGAGTGATCTCCTCCGGGTAACAGACCGTCGATGACCGGCAAACTCTCAACCCGATCAGCGGCGTCAGTGGGGAATCTCTCGGGACCACTCTATCGATAACTGATCCCGATCCTGTCGAACTCACCGGGTCGGCCAAGGGCCTAGAGAACGACGAACAGAACGAGGTTGTGAAACCCCGGTCCGAGGCCGACCGCGGCGATCAGCGCCAACAGGAGATATCCCTCCGTCGGATCGCTCCGGACGTACTCCTCGAAGAGCGCGACGATGGCCGCCCCGAGTGCCACCTTCACGAGCACGAACAGCCACCCGCCACCGATTATCTCGGGTGTCGGGAGCGATCCGCCGGCTTCGAGGAGCACCCGCGACAGCGGTGTCTGCTCGCCGAAGCCGAGGGCGTCGTAGCCGATCGCCGTCGAGATCCCGTCCAGCGTGTGACCGAAGACCGTGACGATCCCCACGGTTCCGGTCGCCGAGACGTCGACGAGCCGACCCAGTGCCGTCCAGACCGCGGCGGTGACGAGAACCGAGACGAGAAGGATCGCCGCCGAGACGGACGGCGTCGTTCCCACCGCCCGTGGCGCCGGTGCGAGGGCGGCGGTCAAAAGGACCACGAGGAGTAAGAGGCCGCCGGCCGCCGCCAGGACCGCCGGCGCACCCGTCGGCTCCCACGACTCGCCCGATCGGTCGGCGACGGCGGCCCAGAGTAGCCCCGCGAGGACACCTACGGTGACGTACACCGCCGGCGAGCCGAAAAGGGGGGCGATATCCCCCGGCACGACGTCGGCCTGATACAGCGCATAGAGCGCCCCGCCGGCGGCCATCCACGGCGCGAGCGCGGTCACCGTTCGAGCCGTCACCGGGGGACGGCGAAAGTACAGCGCGCCGAGGGTTGCCGCGCTCGCGACGACGAGGGCGGCGAGATACGGGACGGGCGGCAGCCCGAAATCGGCGGGAAGTATCACTACAAGAGACGGGCGGCCGGTCGGTCGAAAACGTTGCGGTTGCGGCCGACGGGCGGTTAGCTCCCTGTTCGACGTTCGAACACAACCCCTTTTATGAAACCTACCGAACGACGAGACATGAGTCCCGAGCTCACCGACGAGCAACTCGAGAAACTCCGCGAGGCCGGCGAGATCCTCGCACAGGTTCGCGCCGAAACCGCCGACCGCGTCGAAATCGGGGCGGGTCACCTCGAGACCGCCGAGTACGCCGAGGACCGGATCAGAGAACTCGGCGGGAAACCGGCCTTCCCGGTCAACATCAGCGTCGACGAGGAGGCCGCCCACGCGACGCCGAAGCCCGACGACGACGCCACGTTCGGCGAGGAGATGATCAACCTCGACATCGGCGTCCACATCGACGGCTGGCTCGCCGACACCGCGGTCACGGTCGATCTCTCGGGACACCCCGAACTCGCGGAGGCGCCCGCCGAGGCGCTCGAGGCCGCGATCGAGATCATCGAGCCCGGCGTTCACACCGGCGAGATCGGCGCCGAGATCGAGGACGTCATCGACGGCTACGGCTACAACCCGGTCGTCAACCTCTCCGGACACGGGCTCGGCCACTGGGAGCAACACACCGATCCGAACATCCCCAACCGCGCCGTCGAGTCCGGCGTCGAACTCGAGGCCGGCGACGTCGTCGCCGTCGAACCGTTCGCGACCGACGGCGGCGGCAAAGTCAACGAGGGCGCCGACGAGGAGATCTACGCGCTCGAACGCGAAGCCAGCGTCCGCAACCGCGACGCCCGGCAGGCGCTCGAACAGATCGTCGAGGAATTCAAAACGCTCCCCTTCGCGCGCCGCTGGCTCGATACCCGCCGCTCGGAGATGGCGCTGCGGCGGCTCGAACGGCAGAACGTCGTCCACGGCTACCCCGTCTTAAAAGAGGACGAGGGCTGTCTCGTGAGCCAGAAGGAACACACCGTCATCGTCACCGAGGACGGCTGTGAAGTGACGACGCGGCCGCGGTAGTTATAGTAGTCAGTAGAACCGCTTACTCACTCCTCGCGTTCGATCGGCCAGCGACGAGCTGTCGGCGGAAACGGCGAGGAGAACTGCATCGACTTCTACCGATTACTGTAGTCGACTGCTCGGATCTCGGTCGTATTCGAACGTCGTTTCTCCCGATTTCAGGCGTCGTTCATCCGCAGAACCCGTTCGCCCTCACAGACGCGACAGGTCGACACCCTGTATGGCTCTCTGGAGAACTCGGCGTTCTCCGTCCGGTCGCTTTCCGTGTGGAGACTGATCGAGACGTCGTGCGCCGTTTCGCGCCCACAGGACTCACACCACTCCGTCATCGCTCCGTCGAAGTCATCAGTTCGGGTTGCCATGTACAGTTTCCCCGAGGCCAGCCGGGGGTATAAAAAGGGAACTCCGTTCGGGACCGTTTTCGTTTATAAATGAACTCGGCCGATACCGTTCAAGATATATATGTCCCCTACATGGCGGGCGAAAACCACGGCCTCTGGTCGCTGGAAAACGTTCAAAGACGTCTCTCGACCTGTTTCCCGATAATTCGATGAACGGCCACAACGTTTTTATACCGTTTCCGCTCGGAAGCGGCGGTTCGGCGCGTCGATCGCTCCCGACGAAGCACAAGAGATTTGCTTCGAGGGAGGATACGACCATAGTATGCAAGCTGTCGTCTTAGCCGCCGGGGAGGGGACCCGCCTCCGTCCGCTCACCGAGGACAAACCGAAGGCGCTCGTCGAGGTCGACGGCCAGCCCATCCTGAGCCACTGTTTCGACCGCCTCATCGAGCTCGATGCCGACGAGTTGCTCGTCGTCGTCGGGTACAAAAAGGAGAAGCTGATCGAGTATTACGGCGACTCCTACGATGGCGTTCCGATCACCTACACCCACCAGCGCGATCCGACGGGGCTCGCCCACGCGCTGCTCTGTGTCGAGGAACACGTCGACGACGACTTCATGCTCATGCTCGGCGACAACGTCTTCGATGCGAACCTCGCCGACGTGGTCAACCGCCAGCGTGAGAACCGGACCGACGCCGCCTTCCTCGTCGAGCAGGTCCCGTGGGAGGAGGCCTCCCGCTACGGCGTCTGTGACACCAACGACTACGGCGAGATCGTCGAGGTGATCGAAAAGCCCGACGATCCGCCGACGAATCTCGTCATGACCGGCTTTTATACGTTCACGCCGGCGATCTTCCACGCCTGTCATCTCGTCCAGCCCTCCGATCGCGGCGAGTACGAGCTCTCGGACGCGATCGACCTCCTCTTGCAGTCCGGCCGGACGATCGACGCCATCCGGATGGACGGCTGGCGGATCGACGTCGGCTATCCGGAGGACCGCGAGGAGGCCGAACGCCGGTTGCAGGGCGGCGCCCCTGAGGCCGACGCCGAGGCGACGGCGGTCTCCGAGTGATCGGCCCGGCGCTGTTTTCCTAGCGACCCGACCGAGAGCCGTGGCCTCTCGAACGGCTTAATTCCGTCGGCGGCCAAACACGGACAGTGATCGAACGAACGGGCGCCCACACGACGGCACGGATCCTGACGGACGACCTCGACCTCGTCGAGGACAACGTCCTCGAACAGCTCGAGGAACTCGTCGACCATCCGGCGTTCACCGAGCCGATCCGGATGATGCCAGACGCCCACGTCGGCGCGGACGCGCCGGTCGGGTTCACCATGCCGCTCGGCGAACGGATCGTTCCGACGGTCGTCGGTGTCGACGTCGGCTGTGGCATGGCGACCTTCGAACTCGGCGACGAACTGCCGCTTGCGGACGCCGAACGCGAACGCGCCGTCCGCGAGGCCGTCCCGATGGGGCGGTCGGTCCACGAGTACGACGACGCACCGCATCTGATCGAGGAGTTCCCCTTCGAGCGTGCGAACGACGTCTTCGAGCGCTTCGAGGGCGCCTACAGGGAGCGCTTCGGCGAACGGATCGATCCCCTCGGGTTCCGCTTCGAGGGCTACGACGGCGAGTACTTCAAACGGCTGTGTGAACGCGTTCTCTCGGACCGACGTCAGAGCATCGGTCACGTGATCAAGAGTGCGGGCACGCTCGGCGGCGGCAACCACTTCATCGAGTTCGCCCGCTCGCGCGAGACGGGCCGATACTGGCTCGTCGTCCACAGCGGATCGCGGTATCTCGGGCACGCCGTCTCGGAGTTCTGGCAGGAGCGGGCCGAGCAGTACCGGTCGGCAGACGCGATCCGCGAGGCCATCGACGAACGCGACGCGCCGTACCTGAAGTTCGACCCCGACGCCGTCAGCGACGGCGAACTCCACACCTGGGTGACCGGCGGGATGGGCGAATCCCACCTCCGGAAGGCGAAGATCCGCGAGGAGTTCGAGGGGGGTGAGATCGAGGCAACCTTCGATCGGCTCGGCGACCTGCAGGTCCGGACGGATCGGAACGACGACCTCGCGTACCTCGAGGGGAGGGAGGCACACGGTTACTACGTCGACATGCTGTTCGCCCAGCAGTACGCCCGCTGGAACCGACAGCTGATCGGCGAGGCGGTCTGTTCGGCCCTCGGTGTCGACCCGACCGACCGGTTCCAGTCGATCCACAACTACATCGATTTCCGGGATCTGACCGTCCGGAAGGGCGCGACGCCGGCCCGCGAGGGCCAGCGGATCGTCGTTCCGCTGAACATGGCCGAGGGGTCGATCCTCGCCAGGGGAACGGGCAACGACGAGTACAACCGGAGCGCCCCACACGGCGCCGGCCGTCGGATGAGTCGGAGCGAGGCCTTCGAGACGGTCGAACTCGGGGCCTTCGAGGACGCGATGGCGGGCGTCTATTCGGAGTCGGTCGTCGATGCCGTCCGCGACGAGGCGCCGATGGTGTACAAACCGGGCGAGGCGATCGCCGACGCGCTCGAACCGACGGCGACGATCACCGATCGGCTCGACGTCGTCCACAACATCAAGAGCACGGAGTGAGCGATGGATCGAAACGAAATCCGGCGGGCGTGGGACGAGGTCGCCGAAACATACGCAAAGCGCCGGGATCCGGACGGATCCGACGCGGCTCTCATCGATGACCTTCTCGGCACGATCCCTCCGGACCCGACCGTTCTCGACGTCGGCTGTGGAGACGGTGCCCGAACGCTCGCGAACCTCCCGGTCGACAGCGTCGGAGTCGACGTCTCCCGGGCCGGTCTCGAACTCGCGAAAGCACGGGTGAGTGGAGCCCGGCTCGTTCAGGCCGAGATGTCACAGCTCCCGTTCGCGGACGGCTGTTTCGACGCGATCACGGCCTACCATGCGGTCTTTCACGTCCCGAGGGAGCGCCAGCCGACCGTCTACGGTGAGTTCGCCCGGGTGTTGCGGTCCGACGGTCGGCTGCTGATGACGCTGCCGGGCGGTCGCTTCGAGACCGTTCGGAACGGATGGATGGGCGGTCGGATGTTCTTTTCCGCCCCCGGCCGGGACCGAACCCTCTCCGAGCTCCGCGCCGCCGGCTTCGTCGACCTCCACACCGAGACCGCGACCGACCCGCTCGGAAGCAGCACCGAGTTCGTCCTCGCGAGCACCGACTGATCGGCGCTATCGATCGAGGGCCGTTTCGATGCCGTGTTGCTCCGGAGGATGGAGTGAGAGATCGCCCTAAACACAAGGGGGTTGCACCCAACGCGGCGACGCTTTCCGTGCGAGTGGCTGGTTTTTTCAGCGCTGCTCCCCGCAAAACAGTGCTTCGACGATCTGTGCTTGGGCCTTTCGGAGATGACCGTGAAGCGTGGACGGAGCGATGTCTTGGGACTCCGCGACCTCCTCGGCGGTCGCCTCCCGTGGCCACTCGAAGTACCCGGCGCGATGTGCCGCTTCGACGACCTCCCGTTGGCGGTCCGTCAGCGTCTCGAAGACCCCCGGTAACTCGGCTGCCGAATCGGTCGGCTGCTCGTGTGTGGTTTCGCTCACGAGAGACGCGTCCGGGAACGCCGACCCGATCCACCCTTCGAACTCGGTGCGCTGATCGGGCGTGATCGAAACCTGGTAGTGTGCGGCCCCGTCGGCTGCCATCGCCGAGTGGAGCTGGTCGCTGTTCCTATCGAACGCTCCGAGGAGCGTTCGGTCGGGAACCGTCCATTCGAGCAGGCCGCGGTCCCTCCCGGACCGGATCGGTCGAACGTCCCCTATCTCCGCCTCCGACGTCGCAGCCATAACCTCCTCGGTGCTCGCACCGTCGGCCCGAATGTAGGCTACGGCGTCGGTTTCGGCTGCCGGCACGAATCCGACGAGATCGAGTGAACACCCCGCCCGCTGGCTCACTGCCGCGAGTGCCGAATCACCGGGACCGCTCTCGAAGTTCATCTCCAGTGTCGGCTCCGTCGTGAGTAGCGCTCGGTGCTCGACAGCCGTGATGCCGTGCCCGATCAACTCCCCCAGCTCCGAGAGGATGTCGAATTCCGACTCGGTAACGTTCGTGCGATCGGTGTACACGCCGAGCATGCCGTGGACGGTCCGTTCGTGGACGATCGGGACGACGATCCAACCGGAGATGTCATCCTCATTGGCGGCCCGATCGGCCGAGATTAACTGCTCGTCGCGGGCGAGAGCCTGTTGGCCGGGAAGCCTGCGGTCTTTCGTTTCGCCGGCGGTCGTCCAGTCGTGGGCGTGGCCCCGCCACGTCGACATGTCCGCGGCGACCGCCGCGGTATACAGCTCCGAGTCGGCCAGTCGATTGCAGGCGGCGTCGGTGATCTCGTCGGCGGTGGTGGCCGAAATAAGCACGCTGTGTACCCCGCGGATAGTCGTGTTGAGATCTTCGAGACGGGACAGCTCATCGCGTTGCTGTTCGAGTGCCTGACGCTGTCGTGTGCGTTCCGTGATGTCGTTCAGTACGATCGTATCGCCGATCTCCTCGCCGTGACGGTTCGTGATCCGGGAGGACCGCACCTCCAACTGGCGTCCTCGGACGGTGATTTCACCGAGACCGTCGGGGCTGTCGAAATCGATGGCCTCCTCGTCGATGAGTTCGCCGACGGGTTCTCCGGTGACCGTCTCCGGCGCACAGTCGAACAGCGTCGCGGCAGCCGGGTTGATGAAAACGATACTTCGATCGGTGTCGAGGATGAGAATACCGCTTTCGAGATTGTCGAGCGCTTCGTCACGGCCGACCGTCCGTATCGCCGGGAGAAACTGCAGCAACCGGTGGCGGAACAGCGCGTTGCTGAACGCGACGCCGGTGATCGCCCACGCGAACGGCGTGTAATCGAAGCCCACGACCGGCACCATCCGGAGAATCACGAGGAAGTTGGCGATCCACGGCACGGCCATGCCGACGACCAGCCACACCACTTGGTCGGTGTACAGCCCCCGGTCGGCCACGATCAGTCGGAACAGGAGGATCATACCGGCCAACAACAGCGAGTAGGTGTACAGCATATGGAGGACAAACCAGGGTTCGAACTCGTAGGTCACCAACGCGAGGCCGGCCGCGTAGTTGATCGTGTACTCGCTCCACATGAGTCCGAACCAGCCGTTGGTGAGCGCCATCAGCGTGGTGAAAACCGGGAGTACGAACAGCGCTCCGACTCGCCGCGGGTTCAGGTACCGTTCGTTGCCGGTGTACTCGACGGCGAACAGGAACCAAAACACCGGGAAGTACGGAATGGCAAACCACTGAACGAACCCCCACGCCTGACGCATCGCCGGATCGGTCGTCAGGATGCCGAACCCGTACCCGATCGACCAAAGCGAGATCGACAGCAGAAATCCAACGAGCGGCCGAACGGCCGACATCGCCCGGCGGCGAAAGGCGACCACGGCCAGCGCAGCAGTTGCGGCTCCCGACAGAAACAACAGGGTCGGAAGGAGAACCGCGATCGTGCTGCTCATATCGAGTGAACCGTGGATTACTTTGGGTGATTTCGGCTGGTATTAATAAGTTTTCCTTACTATCAAATTAGCTAGAATAAAAACCGCCGAACGGGGACATTATAATTCGTGGCGATCGGACTCACGAACGATCCTCTGTATCTCAATGGACACTAATTGCTTAGCGCCTATATGTTAGATTTACTACAATTAAGCCGGAGTACTGCGGTTAACGGCCGTATAAAACATGGTGCGATTATATATCGACGGCGTCTCTCCGCAGAACTGCTAACCCATGGGAAGAAATCGATACATACCGACGACACGACGAGCAGTGCTGGGGGCGCTTGGAGCAGCAAGTACGAGCGGTCTGATCGGAACGGCGACTGCAGAACCGGGGGGTGGCGACGGCTTCCCACCGGCAGGGCGTACGGAGTATACCGATCCCGAACCGCTGGGCGACGGTGAAGTGAAGGCGTTCTACAGCAGCCATCCCCGAGACAAATGGCAGTACATCGGGCTGGAGATGACGGCCGAGGCGGCGACGATCGACGAGACGGAGCACGAGGGGCCCGATCTGGTCGCCATCGATTTCCCGGGGGACACACCGTTCGAGTGGCTGGGGCTCAACTGGATGCCGGAAGGCCACGGTCCGCCGGACGTGTACGGCGTTCCTCACTTCGATATCCACTTCTACCTCGATCCACGGGACGATATCGAGGAGATCCCGGCTATCAATTATCCGCCCGGAACGGGGGAGCCCTATGAGGTTGAACTCGCCGACGATCAGTTCCCGCCGGGATATTTCCGGACGAACGCGGTGGTGGAGGACATGGGTGAGCATCTCTTCGATGCGAACTCCCCCGAATGGGACGACCCGGGAGAACCGAGCGGCGAGGATTTCACCCGGACCTTCGTGTGGGGTCACTGGGATGGCGATCTCAACTTCTTCGAGCCGATGATCACGACCGAGTTCTTCGAAACCCTCGATGACACGGTCGTCGAATCCATCGGCATGCCCGACCGGATGCCCGAGGCTGGGAAGTACCCGACGGAGTACCGGATCGCCTACCACCGAAACCGGGACGCGTACACGGTCACGCTGAAGACCTTCGAATCGTTCGAGAAGTCCGACGGGGACGAGTGATCGGCGACGTTCGCACAGTAACAGGGACAATGAGTGAACACAACGGTACGGGAATCCGGGGGTAGTCGAGATGTGCCACCCGACGGGGGACGATCGATATGGTGAGTAAAACACGGGGGAGAAAGCGTACTCCGCGATCCGACACCGAAGAGCCGAAAGCCGAGCATACCGACTGGACCGGCGACGGCGCCGGAGGTTCGGAGGATAGGTCCATACAGCGCGAGGAGATCTTCGAGATCCTGAGCAACGAGCGCCGGCGGCTAACGCTTCAATACGTCCGAGGGACTGGCGATGAGAGCGTCGATTTCCGGGACGTCGTCGACACGGTCGCGGCGTGGGAGAACGGAACGACAAGCGACCAGGTCGATTCGAGCAACCGCAAGGCCGTCTACACGTCGCTCCGACAGACGCACTTGCCGAAACTCAACGACTTCGACGTCGTCGACTTCGACCGCCAACGGGGCACGGTCGAGGTGGGGTCGGGCGCCACGGACGTGTTCCGGTATATGGAGTACACCCCGGAACGCGAGCTCTTCTGGAGCAGGGCATACCTCGGTCTGGCGCTTCTGTGTGGGCTGTTGGCGCTGTCGATATGGAGCGGGTTGGTGCCGTTCGGCGGCGTTTCCACGGCCGTCGTCGTGTTCGGCATCGCGGTGGCGTTCGGAACTCCGGCGCTCGTTTGGATGCATCGATCGTCCCGATAGGGATGCAAGGAGGAACCGGAACCCGACCGGGTGTCACGCGATCCGGAACACTCGCACCGTATCCCGCTTTCCGGACGCCTTCAGCAGCTGTGGGAGTCCCAGTTGTGAAAAGACGGCCTTCCAGTCACGGTGATACAGCGGGAACTCGTCGTCGACCCGGCTCACCGTTTCGTTTCCTCGGCCGCGCTTCGGACTGTTGCCCTCGTTTTCGGCCGTGATCACCAGATCGTCGCTGACGCGGACGATCTCCTCGAACACCCACTCGTTGTCCGGGTGGACGTGCTGGAGCGTCTCGACGGAGTACACGACGTCGAAGGCGCCGTCGTCGATCTCCGGGAGGACGTCCTCGATCGCGCCGGTGTGAAAGGTCCCCGTCTCCGCGAGCCGCGGGAAGTACTCCGACATGACCTCGAAAGAGGTGTCGTTGATGTCGATCCCGGTGAGGTTCCCGTATCCGCGCGTCCTGAGGTGTTCGAGATGTCGACCGGAGCTACAGCCGAGCTCTAACACCGCGGCGTCCTCGCTGACGTAGTGTTCGAACACGTCGGCCAGCGTCTCGCTCACCTCGTTCGTGCCGATTTGGGCGTAATACTCCGGTGAGTACGCGCCGGAGCGTTCGGCCCACCCCCGGCGGTTCTCGTCGGGATCCATACGTGACCGAGGTAGCCGAGACCTAAATGGTCGGCGGGATCGTCCTTCCGATATCTCCGTGGTGATTCCGACCTGAGACCGCCGTTTCAAAGCCGACAAGGCCGTCTCGATCGCGTCGCCCCGAAAGATCCAAACCGACCAACCGTCAACCGCCAGTTATGACCGACAGTCGCGACTACGACCTCGACGCCGAGTACCTGTACCCGTCGGACGCCGACGTTCTCGAGATCTCCCCCTCGTCCGACGGTATTCGGGTCACGTTCGCGGTTCCCGACCCGGAGACCGGCGAAGGGCTCGTCCTCGAGGCCGTCGTCGAGAGCATCGAGAAGGGCGACTTCGAGTTCCCGCTCGACGACGATCGGTACGACTGATCCGGCGGTTGGGCGTTTCTCACCCGGTCGAGGGCAGTTCGTCCACCCGCCGCAACCGGTAGTCGCCGAGAACACAGACGCCCCGACGCTCGTGGCCGTGACGCTCGACGTGGGCCCCGTCGAGCCCGGCGTTCCAGGCTGCGCCGATGTCGTGTGGCGCGTCGCCGATCAAGATACCGGAGCCTTCGCCAGCATCGACCGCGGAAAGCGCCCGATGAACCGGCTCCGGGTCGGGTTTCCAGCCCGTTTCGGCGGTACAGCAGACGACCGCGTCGAACCAGTCGGCGATATCGAGCGTCGAGAGTACCGGTTCCGTCAGGTATCGCTGGCAGTGGGTGACGAGCACCGTCGGGGCCTCGATCTCGCCGACGAACTCGGCGTCGTCATAGAGGAACGTCGCCGCGGCGCGCGCCTCGGCGTCCTCCTCGTCGTGGAACGTCGCCCAGAACCGCTCGGGCTCGATCCCGGCGGCCTCGAGTGTCGCGTTCCGCTCGCCGCCGAACCCGTGCCACAGCGCCTCCGCCTCCCGCTCGGTGAACGGATAGCCGAGGCGCTTTCCGACCCGACCGAGGACGTCGTGGACGTACGACGGCTCGACGTCGACGAGCGTCCCGTCGAGATCGAACACCCACCGGTCGTACGGAACGGAACCCATTGCGCGTTCGTTGGACGGCGACGGACAAATGGATTGCGCGTGGAGCCGCCCTCCCTCGCTCCGCTCCGTCGCTTCTCGGTCCCTCTCGCCGTTCACAGAAATGCAGGGAGAAAGCCCACGAGTTCAGTCGTGGGTAACTGACTCGACGTTCGAGACGGCGTCGGTCGCCGACAGTTCGGTCAGATGCTCGACCATCTCCTCGATATCGTCGCGCTGGGACTCGGCCAACTCGGAGACCGCTTCGACGCTGGCCTCGATATCGTCGGCCCGATCGTCGAGGTCCTCCGTCGTCGCCGTGATCTCCTCGACGGAGGCGGCCTGATCGTCGTTGACCTCCGCGACCTCGGTGATGCCGTCGGCGGCCTCCTGGGAGGCCGAAACGATCTCCTCGAGCGATTCGAGAACGCTCTCGATCTCCTCGTTCGCGCTTCGGACGCGATCGTTCGTCGCGTCGGTCCGTTCGACGGTCTCGCTGGTCTGCTCGCCGATCGCCTCGATTCGCCCGGAGATCTCCTCGGCGTTCTCTTTCGTCTCGGCGGCGAGGGACTTGACCTCCTCGGCGACCACCTCGAAGCCGTCGCCGTCCCCGTCGGCGCGGGCGGCCTCGATCGAGGCGTTCAACGCGAGGATGTTCGTCTCGTCGGCGATGTCGGCGATCACGTCGACGACGTCGTCGACGGCCTCCATCCGGGATTCGAGCTGTTCGACCGTCTCGACGAGCTCCTCGCTCGTTTCGACGACCGTGTCCATCTCGGTCTGGGCGTTTTCGCCCGTCGAGGCCCCGTCGACTGCCGCCTCTTCGGCTCGGTTTGCGGCCGACGCGACCTGATCGGAGCTGGCGGCGACTTCCTCCATCGTCGCCGAGAGGTTCTGCATCTCGTCGTTGATCGCCCGCAGCGAGTCGTTCTGGGCGTGGATTTTCTCGGTCGCTTCGGTCGCGCTCGTCGCGATCCGATCGGCGGCGGCCGAGAGCTCGTCGATCTCGTCGGTCAGCCCATCGACCATCGTCTCGGTCGAGTCGGCGACGGCGTTGATCGAATCGGTGATATCGAGAACGTCCTCGTCGAGCCGCTCGTGATCGTCGGTGTACTCGACGCGAGCCGAGAGATCGCCCGCATCGAGCGCGGCCGCGGTCTCCGCCGAGCGCTCGACGAGATCCGCCATCGCCTCCCGCCGTCGGATGGCCGCCGTGTCGTCTTGAACGAGTTGGATCACTCCCTGCAGTTCGTCCGCCTGCTCGATCGGCGTCGCGACCGAGGTGACGTACAGCGTCTCGCCGTCGGCGTTCTCGAGTTCCTGTTCGGCCTCGTAGGCGCGCTGATCCCGACCGGAGCGGTCGGCGCCGAACGTCTCGTCGGCCCGATCGGGTTCGTCGACGACCGCGTCGGCGAGTGTCCGCGTCCGGTCGTCCTGAAAGAACTTCGCGGTGTCGTCGTCGCCGAGCACCGCTTCCCGATCGGCGCCGGTCAACACCTCCATCTCGCGGTTCCAGCCGACGATCCGGTGGGACGTATCGATCAGAAACGCCGGCTGTGGAAGCGTATCGAGCAGGGCGTCCGCCCGGATATCGAGCCGTTCGTCGGTCGACTCACGGCCGCCGAGGGTCTCTCCGTCCGCCTCTTTCATCGGGACGGACGCCGCCGCGTCGGTCGCGGCCGTCTCGTCCGTCATCCCTTCGGTATTCGTCCGACCGGTGCTCAACATGGATAGTATCGAATTTCGGAAATCGGTCATGGATTGAATCGGTTGCAGCTTTCTCGGTGCCGACGTCGGGCGCGCCGATCAACTCACACTCGAACGGACGGCTGCCACGCATAAATCCGCTGGATCGAAATCGACGCATGGAACGCCGAAAACATATAAATGAGGGCGACACCGTTCGCCGTTCCCCCGGCCGATACCGTGTGTTTCCTCACCGAAACTCGACTGCGGACGTGAGCCACTTATATGATGACGGGGCTAACATCCGGGCAGTGACGGACCGAGCCCCAACCGACGCCGCCCGGCTTCGCGTCGTCTCGATCGTGGGACCCAGCGGATCCGGCAAAACGTCGCTCGTCGAGTCGCTTCTGGAGGCGTTCGACGACCGGCGCGTGGCGACGATCAAATCGATCCACCACGACATCGAACCCGACACGCCCGGCACCGACACCCACCGACACCGGCGTGCCGGCGCCGAGGCCGTCGTCGGCGTCACGCCCGAACTCACCTTCGAGATCGCCCGTGGCGGAAAAGGTCCCGACAGAAGCGACACCGAAACCGAACTCGCGGCGCTTGCCCGCGTCCTCGAACGTCTCGCCGCCCGCGGCTTCGACCTCGTGCTCGTTGAGGGGTTCAGCGCCGCCCCGGTTCCGACGATCCGTGTCGGTGAGACCGAGCCGTCCGCAAACGAGAGGACGGAACCGAAGCCACTCGGTACCGGCGAGGACTCGGTCGAGTCCCTCCGCGCCGCGATCGAAGCCGCGGAGCCGATCGAGATCGGATCCATCTCGAGCGATTGAGGCCCTCCCCGCCCGCTCGTATTCTCACCCAAAGATAAAGACCGCCTGCCGTCACGTTCAGTATACCCATGAATGTGAATCTCTTTCAACGGCCCATGTCACGGAACGTCCGCACCGATCGGCACTCCCCGAAACGGGGTGACGTCCGATGACGGTCCCGGACGTCGAAGCGCTAGTCTTCGACGTGTTCGGCACGGTCGTCGACTGGCGCAGCGGCGTCGTCCGCGAGGGACGACGGCTAGACGGTTCGATCGATACCGACGTCGAGTGGCCGGCCTTCGCCGACGCCTGGCGCGAGGAGTATCGTCCCGCGCTGGATCGGGTCCGGCGGGGGGAGATCCCCTGGCGAAACCTCGACTCGCTCCACCGCGAATCGCTCGAGGAGCTGCTCGATCGCTTCGGTATCGAGGGGCTGAGCGACGCCGAGATAGAATCGTTCAACCGCGCTTGGCACCGGCTCGACCCTTGGCCCGACGCGATCCCCGGCCTCCAGCGACTCAAACCCCGCTACGTGATCGCGCCGCTGTCGAACGGCCACGTACGGCTTCTGACGAACATGGCCAAGCGGGCCGGGATCCCCTGGGATCTGATCCTCTCTTCGGAACTGTCCGGCCATTACAAACCCGACCCGGAAACGTACCGGACTGCGGTGGAGCTGTTGGATCTCGAGGTCGATGAGGTCATGATGGTCGCCGCACACCAGGAGGACCTCGACGCGAGCCGCGACGTCGGCCTTCGTACCGCCTACGTCCACCGACCCCGAGAGTGGGGACCCGACGCGGCCGGAAGCGTCGAGCGCCCCGGCAACTCCGACTACGATCTCGTCGTCGACGACTTCGTCGAACTCGCCGAACGCCTCGATGCCCCGCCGATCGTCTGAGGGGGAGCGCCGTCCCGAGGCGGTATCAAAACGCACGGCATCGCCGGGCTCGAACTCACCGTCGGAGCCGTTCGGGACGGGACAGTCCCGGCGGAAGCGATGCCGGGGCCTGTCCCGAACGCGTTTCTCCCTCTCGAAGCGCTTCCGGCGCGAACGCGCCGGGAAACCAGGCCGTCGCCGATGAAAGTTCGCTCTTCGCCATCCGCGGCAGCGATCGAGGGATTCGAACCGACCCGGTCGGATGATTTTTATAAACATCCGGGGACCGAACTGTCCCAGGCGAACCGTGCACGTTCGGTTTAACAGTATTTATCATTATGTATGCCGGATAACGTCCGTTCCTTCCCGCATATTATTCTATTTTGTCGAGGATATTTAGTCGGATATGATCGAAAAATTGAAAAAGCTGTTCGGCGGATCGGGGGGAAAGAAACACGGCTACAGGTGTGGGGAGTGCGAAACGAGCTTTTCGATCCCGGAGGGGACTCCGATCGCGTGTCCCGACTGCGGCTCCGTCGATTTAGTCTTCCCGGACCGGAACATCGTCATAAACTCTCATCGGTGTAACGACTGCAGCGCGACGTTCGCCTTCCCCGAGGGGGCCGAGGTCGTCTGTCCCGACTGCGAATCGACGAACGCCCGGACCGTCACCTGATCACTCTTTCGTCTCTCGATCCCTCGTTCGAGCGTCTTCACCGCGAACCCGAAGAGTGCCTTTCAAGTCCGACGGCGTGATACGTCGGTGTATGAATCCCGGGGATCGCGTCCGCATCGATCGAACCGATACGTCGTACGAGGGCGTTCTGTTGCCCTCGACAACCGACGAGGAGCTGGTCGTCAAACTCGAGGGCGGTTACAACGTCGGGATCGACAGGGCCGACGCCGACGTCGACGTACTCGAGACGGACACCTACGAGATCGACGATCCCGGCGGCGGGGAGGGGACCTCCGAGATCACGTTCGACGAGGAGCTTCCGACCGTCGCGCTCATCTCGACGGGGGGGACCATCGCCTCGACGGTCGATTACCGGACCGGCGCCGTCACCGCCCAGTTCGACGCCGAGGACGTCCTCCGGGCCGTCCCCGAACTCGCCGGGCGGGCCAACTACCGGGGGCGGGTCGTCGCCAACATCCTCTCGGAGAACATGACGCCGACCGTCTGGACCGACCTCGCCGAGGCGGTCCACGAGGAGATCGAAGCCGGCGCCGACGGCGTCGTCGTGATGCACGGCACCGACACGATGCAGTACACCGCCGCCGCGCTCTCGTTCATGCTCGATCCGTCCGTCCCGGTCGTGCTCACTGGCAGCCAGCGCTCGGCCGACCGTCCCTCCTCGGACAACGTGATGAACGCCGTCTGCGCCGTCGAGGCGGCGACGGCCGATCACTCCGAAATCCTCGTGTGTATGCACGGATCGGAGTCGGACGACGTCTGTGCGCTGCATCGCGGCACCCGCGTTCGGAAGAACCACACCTCCCGGCGGGACGCCTTCGAGACGGTCGGCGCCGAACCCCTCGGCCGCGTCGCGTGGAAAAGCGGGGACGTCTCCTTCCGGCGCCCCGTTTCGGCCCGCGGCGAGGGCGGCGACGGCATCGCCCCCGCCCTCGCGACCGACGTCGAACTCGTCAAGTTCGTCCCCGGAACCGACGCCTCGTTTCTGGATGTCGCGGCTGACGCCTCGGGACTCGTCCTCGAGGGGACCGGTCTCGGTCACGTCAACACCGAGTGGATCGACAGACTCGAGGGGCTCGTCGAGGACGGCACGACGGTCGTCATGACGAGCCAGTGTCTCGAGGGCCGCGTCTGCGATCGGGTCTACGACACCGGCCGCGATCTGCTCGAGGCGGGCGTCGTCGAGGCCGGCGACACCCTGCCCGCGACGGCGTACGTCAAACTGATGTGGGCGCTGGAGAACACCGAAAACCCCGCCGACACCATGCGCCGATCGCTTGCGGGCGAACTCCAGGACCGCTCGGTCCCCTGGACCTGATAGGGGGTATCGTCGCCAGCCGGGGCGTTTCGAACTCTTCTTTCGGTGTCGTGTCCCAGTTTCTCGCGATAAAACTTCGAACGCATGGGAGAATTCCTCTGACCGTCGGGTGCGGGCCGACGGCGAAACACACCCGCGGGCCGAGTACGGCTTCGAGCCTCGATCAATCCAGCGAGTCCGCGATCTCTCGTCGCTCCGCTTCGGTCATCGAGGACCAGGCGGCGATCTGTTCGGTCGTTCGCCCGCAGGCGATACACTCGTCGTCCTCGAGACGACAGATGTTCACACAGGGGCTGGTCGTCATCGAAGGTTCACACCGCTCTTCGGTGCGCCTCGGGTATACCCTTTGGCGTTCTATCGGCGGACGGCGGCATCCGGCCCCCCATTTCGGCCCTACTCGCCTCCGATGACGACGACCTCGCGGAGTTCGAGCGCGGTCTCGAACTCCTCGCGCCGATCGAGGTCGGTCCCGAGCCGCTTGAGGTGCTCGCCGTGGACGCGCCGGAGCGCCTTCCACTCGCGCGGTTCGAGGCCGAGTTCGTCGCCGAGTTCGGCCCAGTGGCCCTCCTCGACGAAGAACACCGTCTGGCTCTCGTCGCCGTGGACCCGCTCGTAGCGTCGTCTGTACTCTTCGGTACGCGCTTCGAGAAACGCCTGCGCTCGGTCGACGAGTTCGGGAAGCCGCTCGCCGGAGACCGACGCCTGGGCGGCGGCGAGCACCAGGGCGTTGCCGTCGAGCGGTCCGCCGGGCACGTCAGCCACCGGCACGCATCGCTTTCTGTGCGAAGCGATCGATCAGGGGCCGTAGCTGTGTCTCCTCGCCGCGGAACTCGACTCTGACCTCGTTGAGCGTGATACTGGCTCCGGGGATCGGTTTCACCTTCCGCTCGCTCAGCTCGGCCGACCAGCCATCGCCCTCGATCCTGCCGCCGGTCTCGTCGAGTCGCTCGCCGCCGAGGTTCTCCAGATAGTTCGCGGCCAGCCGCTTGGAAATACCGCGGAACTCGCGGGTTTCCTCCATCATCCGCCCGCGACCGGCGGGAAGACGCTCAACTTGTCGCCGTCCTCGAGCGCCGTCGCCGTCCCGTCGATGTGGATGACCTCCCGGCCGTTCTTCAACACCGACAGCTGTGGTTTGATGTCGTCGTTCTCGTCGAGGATGTCGCCCGCGAGTTCGGGGAACTCCGATTCCAGCGCCGCCAGGACCTCGCCGACGGTGGTTCCCGGCTCGAAGGATCGGTAGATCGACTTCTGTCCGACCGCCGCCCGGAAGTTCGCGAAAAACCGGAGTTCGAGCTCGATCCCGTCGCTTTCCGTCATACGTCCGAGAGCCGGATGCCGTCCTCGACGAGCCGAGCGTTGCGCTCGCGGTCCAGTCGGGTGGCCAACCACTCGTGTTCGTAGCACTGTTCGATCAGGTCCGCATAGAGGTTCCGCCAGGCGATCGCGAAGATCGGGGATTGGCCCCACGCGCGAAGCTCCGGAACGAAGCCGTGGAACCGCTCGACTCGGTCCTCGAAGTGTTCGATCAGATCGAGCACCCCGGCGGCGGCCTCGCCGTCGTCCTCGGCCGTCTCCAGGGCCCGGGCCAACCGAGCGTTGTACCCCTCGACGGCGCGCTGCATGTCCGTTCGAGCGCCCCCATCGTCGTCGGGCAACGATTCGATGAGGGGTCTCGGGACACCGAGTTCGATTTCGTCCATACGACCGAGTGGCGCGCCACGAACAAAAAGGTGGTCGGCACGGATATCCGTGGAACCCGACGAATTACCGATTTTCGCTGTGCCGGACGTCGACCGCGATCCCGCGCGTGCCCTCAACCATCGCCCGCCCGTGACAGGCCGCCCGTCCGACGCCGAACGCCTTCGGTCCCTCGAAGACGACCTCGTCGCCCGGCCGGATCGATTCGTCGGCGTCGAGGATCCCCGGGGCGAGGACGCTCCCGCTGGGCACGAAACCATCTATTTCGACCCGTTTCGTCGCGGCGTCGCTTCCGAGCCACGCCCGGGCGCCAGCAAGCGTCAACGAGAGCGTCCCGTACTGGGGCACCATCGTGGCGAGATGCTCGCCCTCGCCGTTGCGGACTCGGAGCTTCGGATAGACGCCTTCGGTCGTTATTTCGGGCCCGAACACCGAATCGCCCGCGCCGTCGCCGAACTGGAAGTCGGCGATCGCCCGCACCGTCGCGGACTCGCGCTCGCTCTTGTAGTAGCTCGGTTCCCCCTCGAGTGCGTCCTCGAGCGCCGCCAGTGACTCGTCGGTCGTCGGGTGATCGGCGGCGGTGTACTCGAACTCGATGCCGAGTGAGTCCTCGACCCGTTCGCAGATGTCCCGATAGCCCTCGCCCGCCACGTGTGCGATGTGGCGGTCGTAGTCGGCCCGCTCGAGATACCGCTCGAGGACGTTCGAAACGAACTCGATCTCCGTCGCCGTCCACCGCCCGGTCACGACGCTGTCGTAGTGTTGGGCCGGATAGGTCGTCTCGAGTTCGTTCGGCACGACGCCGATCGGCGAGGTCATCGAGACGATGTGGCCCCGATAGCCGATCGCGCGGGTGAACTGTTCGTGGCTCTGGGACTCGCTGTAGGGTTTCCGGGCCGAACACGGCACCAACACGAGCGGGGCCTCGAGCCGACGACGGTACCGGCTCGTCACCCGATCGGCAAAGCGCTGAATTTCGGGTCGACGGAGCGAGTCATCCGTCGCCGCGAGCAGTTCGTTACGGCGAAAGACCGGTGTCCGCTCTTCGATGTAGCCGTACTGCTGGTCGAGCAGACGAACGGTCGCGGTCAGCCACGCCTCGTGTCTGGCCTGCCCCTCGATGTAATCCCGGAGCCGCCCCTCGGCGATCCGGCCGCGAACGCGGGCCAGTTCCGCCTCGAGCGCGTTGGCGTTGTGTTCGGCACAGTCGGTCCGATCGAACGTTTCGATCGACCCCTGGCAGGCCGAACAGGGACAGGGAAGCTCCTCGAGGTCCTCGAGGAACGCCTCGCCGTCGGTCGTGAGATAGAACCCCTCGAGCCCCCGCGCCCGTGCCCGCTTCTCGTCGACGAGATCGACGCCCGCATAGACGAGCGTCGCGACGTTCGCCGGCGTCGCGGTCCCCGGACAGTACAGCGCGGTGTCGTCCGGGATCGCCTCCCGGACCGACAACAGGGCGTCGACGAACGCCTCGGCGTGGCCCGCGTAGCCGCCGGCGTTCGAGACGACGTACGCGTCGGTCCCGTAGTCGTCGGCCGTCCCCGGCGAGACGACGGCGGCGCTCGGAAAATCGACATCGGGGTACTCGACGGCGAAAGCCTCCTCGACCGGCGGTTCGGTCCCCGGCGGGAGCGCCCGATGGGGCAACACCGTCAGCGCCGACTCGTCGCCGTCCGGAACCGACTGCGGCTCGTGCCATCGGCTGCCCGAATCGACCACGATATCGTCGACGGCGGCCGGCGTCCGGCGGGGCCCCGTGAGCCGAAGTCTCCCCCGGCGGGCGGCCCCGTCACGGTCGTCGATCTCGAAATACTCCGTCATACCCGCCCTTGCTCGCCCGGCGGGTAACTGTTCGTCGGTTCACAGCGAGAGCCGAACGACCGACTCACTCCGTTTTCGCCCCGTCGTCGAGCCCGAGCGCTTCCGTGAGGCGGGTGGTGACGATCCCCTCGACGATATCCAGCAACGCCGCGTCGTCGCTCACGTAGTCGGCGAAGATCCCGAGCGGGATCTCGCCGCCGGCCATGTCGTGGTGACCGCCGGCGCTCCCGACGTCCTCGAACGTTTCTTTGAGCACGTTCCCGATGTGGACCCGCGGGTCTGGCGATCGGGCGCTGAGATGGACGGCGTCCTTGACGATACCGAAGACGATGACGGTCTCGACGCCCTCGAGTGTCGCGAGATAATCGGCGGCCTGCGGGAGCGCATCGCGCTCGCTCGTCCGACCGACGTGTGAGATGAGCACCGCCGATCTCGTCTGACGGTTTCTGATCGCGGTCGCGATCGCGTCGAGGGTTTTCCCGGTGATGGACGGCGTCGACAGCCGATGCAGTATCTCGCCGTCCGCGTGATCGTGAAGGTACCCCGCCGCGTCGTACTCCGTGCGGGTCGCCCCGCGGAGGAAGTTGAGCGTCTCCCGGCGGATGGCGAAAAGCAAAGCCGTCGCGAGCACGCTATCGGGTTCGATCTCGAGTTCACGGACGTATTCGGTGAGCATCGTCGCGGCCGCGCCGATCTCCTCGCGGTGGTCGACGAACCGGGCGTCGACGTTCTCCGCTGGGTGGTGATCGATCACGATATCGACCGCCGTGCCCTCCGGGACGCGGTTGTTCGCGCCGGGTATCGAGTGATCGACGAACGCGAGCAGCGATCCCGGATCCCGATCGCGGACAGTTTCGGCGTCGAACGGCTGGAGGTCGATGTCGAGCAGGTTGACGAACGCCCGGTTTTGCTGGTGGGAGATCTCGCCGCTGTAGAGGATCCGCCGCTCGTCGATGCCGGCGGTAGCCGCGATCCGACCCAGGCCGAGCGCGCTCGCGAGACAGTCCGGATCGGGGTTGTTGTGACAGACGATCGTCAGCTCGTTGCCCTCGGTGAGGAGTTCCCGGAGCTCGTTGGCCCTGCTCATTGTTGTCGCTACGGCTGGGAGATATTTATTAATGTGCGCGTTACCGCTCCTCGCCGAGCCGCCGTACCTCTATTTCCTCGGGAAGTGCCGAAAGCGCCGCGTCCGGCCACCGCCAGTGAGCGAGGGCGAACTCGACGCCCGGGTTCGCCTCGACGAGCCGGGACACGCCCGCTGCCGCGGCCTCGTAGGCGGCCCGATCGAGCCGCTCGGGCCGTTCGGCAGTCAGGGGGTAGCTATCCGACAGCGCCGGCGGCACGGGACCGAACGGCGGTCTGAGCCGCCAGGTTTCGTCGAAACGGCTGTTGTTCTCGCCAGCCGACAGCAACACCCGGTCGCCGGAAACCGACAGCCGCTCGAGCCGGTCGTGGTACCGCAGGACTTCCGGGCGACGGGCCGACTCCGCCGAGAGATGAAAGAAGGTCCCCTTCGAGACGGGGTCGTGGCGTTCGAGCCCCTCCGCATCGTCCAGAAGCGCCCGGTAGCCGTCCACCATCGACGGGTGGCTTCGGGCGCGCCGTTCGACCAACTCGAGGAGGTCCCCCTCCCGGATCGCCTGTTTGACCGTCCGGAGCTCCCGGTAGCTGGCGTGGAGGTTGTGTCTGGCGAGTAGCTCCTCGCGTCGCCGCTCCGGACACTCCCGCAGCGTCTCCGGGGTGTGTTCCGCACAGACCGGACAGGAGCAGGGGAAGTAATCGAGATCCTCGAGGTGGTCGGTCCCGGCGACGGTCAGATACCGGCCGTCCCGGGCGTACAGCGCGTAGGCGGCCGAATCGAACAGGTCACAGCCGGCGGCGACGGCCAACGCGAACATCATCGGGTGTCCCGCCCCGAAGAGATGGACCGGCGCGTCGGCGCCGAGCCCGCGCTTTGCGGCTCGGACGACCTCGATCATTTCGGCGTACCGGTAGCCGTTCATCAAGGGAACGACCGCCCCGATCGGAAACACGTCGAGCTCGGTCCCGTAGGCGTGGCGGGCGGCCTCGGTACGCAGATCCGGATAGGTCGACCCCTGAATCGGCGCGTTGAGCAGCATCTCGCCGACGTCGACGGATTCGGCGGCCTCGAGACGGGACTGCGTCGTCTCCAGTTCCTTCTCGGCGCGTTCGCGGGCGGTGTCGGGCGGCGTCGGGATGTCGATCGGCGTCCCGATGTCCGCGCCGATGTCGCGCTGGAACTCGAGTATCTCGGCGTTCGTCACGGAGATCTCGCCGTACTCCGAGAGCTGAAACGAGCCCGAATCGGTCATGATCGCGCCGGAGAAATCGTACAGCTCCGCCAGTCCTTCCGAGAGCGCCCGCTCTCGGAACTCGTCGCTCTGATAGAGGATGTAGCCGTTCGTGATGAGGATCTCCGCGCCGAAGGTCGACTCGAGCGTCGCGGGCTCGACCGTCCGGATGTGGGGGTTTATGACCGGCAACAGCGCCGGCGTCTCGACGGTCACGCCGGCTCGCGGGACAGTCAACTCGCCGATCCGGCCCGCGCCGTCGCCGTCGCGAAGTTCGAAGATCTCACGCATCGGGCCGAATCGACGGCGCGGGGAGTGATAAGCCGATTGGATGCCGACCGCCGTTCTCCGTCGAAACACGGTCGTCTACAGGCGGAGCAGGCCGAGGCGGTTCACGACGGTCCGACGTATTCTCCATCGACCTCCGCCCAGACATCAACGGTCGTAGTCATCGAGGCCTCCCCGTCAGTATCGTCGCTTCGATAGGTATGTATTATCTCGATAGTGGCCGAATCCGAGCTGGTCCATACGACATCGTCGTCGTCAGCGATCAACCGCATCCCGATGTCGAAATCGAGTTCGAACGTCTCCGTCTCGCCGGGCTCTCCGATCTCCAGATCTGACTGTTCGTAGTTCGGCGCGTCTTCGAACAGAAAGATCCGGTCGTGGTCACCCGTTCGACTCATGAAGACACGGTACGTCCCGGATCCCGACTCCCCGTCGCCGCGTTCGCCGTCCCACATCCAGTCGGGGTGGTTGAGACCGAAATCGCGCCGCTTTATCGTTTCGCCGTCGATTTCGGATTCGAACCCGATATGGGTGATCTCATCGTCGTGCCACCCGGAGTATTCGAACGCTACCTCGACGTACATGATCACCTCGTCGATCACGCCGTCCGATGTCGTCACCTCGAGGACCGAATCGTCTACCGAGGTGCTAGCCTCCGCGATCCCAGCCGGGGACAGACTGTTACAGCCCGACAACAATACAGCTGTCATACCGGTCATTCCACTGACGTACTCTCTCCGGTTCATAGGGACCGCATCCCCGTCCACGACTTAGTTATAGACGCAATACTGGCGGTATGGGGCCGAACTAGGTTAGAAGATCCGAACTGATAGTGTCCGTTCACTATCCGAATACGGATCATTCACATAATTTCAACGGGACCCATCCGTCTTTTGACGTAACCGATAAGTCGATCGCTCCCCACCGTCGGGTATGGAATGGCGACTGTTCGCCAATCTCGCCGAGGCCGCGGGCACCAAACGTGTCACGGTCGAGGCGGGGGCGGGCGACACCTTCGGCGACGCCTTCGAACAGCTTTTAGAGGCCCATCCGGATCTCGAATCGGTAGTGCTCGACGAGGACGGATCGCTCCAGGATCACGTCCGGGTGCTCAGAAACGACCAGAACCCCTTCGTCGCCGACGAGGGCTTCGACACCGAACTACAGGAAGGCGACGAACTGGCGATGTTCCCGCCGGTCAGCGGCGGCTGAGCGACGTCGATACTCTCTCGACGGTCGGATATGTGTCAAAGGGCCGTTTGACGTTCCACAAGCGACTCACCCTTTCGGACCCTCCCTTCGCCTATGTCCCCAGATAGACGAACGCTCCTCCGGCTCGCCGGAGTCGGTTTCGGTGTGACGCTCGCCGGCTGTCTCGGCCCGGTCGAAGAGGGTCCCGGTAACGGATCGACGAACGGACCTGGGGACGAGGCCATCACGAGTGCGACCCACCCCTTCGTCACCCGTGGGAACCGGCCGGAGTGGGACGCCGAGGATGCGGTCGGCCAAGCCGTGCTCATCGATAGCACGGATCGCGAGCGTGCGGCGCTCGGTTCCTACGACGTCCCCGAGGAACGCGCGGAATCGCTCCGGGAGTTCATGGCGGATATCGATTACGACCGCGAGCGGCTGCTCTTCGTCGAATCCGGCGGCCCGGACGGCTGTCACGACCGGCTCGAAATCGCGGATATCCGGCTCGACGACGGCCTGCTGCGGGCGTCCTCGTCCGTCTTGGACACGAGCGAGGGGGACGTCGCCTGTCCGGCCGTCGTCTCGTACCCCTCGGCGCTGGCTCGTATCGCGTTCGAGGGCGAACCGCTCGATTCGGTCGACGTCGAGGTGACCGACGGCTGGGACGAAACGGCGACGATCACGGCGACGGTCGACGATCCGATCGGTCCCGACGTCAGTTCGCTCGAGGGGGCGATTCGACCCGAAACGGAGCCCGATCCGATCGAAGCGCTCGATTGCGACCGCGAGGACACCGAACGGCACTACCAGGGCTTCGAGGAACTGGACCTGGCCTGGGGCGACCTCGAAGGCGACGGCGACGTGGCGTTCGGCCTCCGGATCGAGGGCACCGAGCACGACTACGGTGACACGGCTCGGATCCGACTGACGAACGTCTCCGACGAAACGATACACACCGGCAACAGCGCCAAGTACAACCTCCAGGCGTACACCGACGCCGGCTGGCAGGACGTCCGGGTCCGCGACGGTGATCGATACTTCGAGTACACGGACGAGGCGCTCGCCCACTCGCCCGGCGAGGGGTTCGAGTGGTCCTTCGAGCTGACCGAATCGGGGCTCGTCGAGGGAACGTTTCACGAACACGCCGAGGTCTGTCCGGATCTCGCTTCGGGGCGGTACCGGTTCGCCTTCTGGGGCGTCGACGGCGCGGTGGCTGTCGGCTTCGACTTGCGCCGATAAAAAACCAAGCGCGGTACGTCTCAGTCGTCGGCGGGCGCCGCCGAGTCGCCGCTGGAGACGCCGGTTCCCGGCCCGACGTCGATATCGAGCTCGTCGAGTTTCTCGTCGGGGACGACGCCGTCGACCCAGCCGCGGACGTCGTAGTACTCGGCTTTCATCTCCTCGAGTTCGACGAGGCTCCCCTCGACGCCGCCCTGTCCGGGCATCGCGCCCTCGGCCCCGTCGACGAACCGCTCCGGCAGGTCGTCGTCGGTCCCATCGAAGCCGACCAGGTTGTTGTAGTAGCGTTCGAGCGCGTAGATCCGCTCGCCGGCGGTCATCAACTCCTCCTCGGTCACGTCGAGACCGGTCATCCCGTTGTACTGCAGGACGTACTCCTCGACGCCCTCCGCGAAGGCGTTGAACTTGCAGATGTCGAAGCTATCGGAGATCGCGTGCATGTCCTGGAACGTCGCCGTGAGCTCGCCTTTGCCCTCCCACTCGACGGGGTCGACCTTCTCCGGGATGCCGAGGATCTCGGCGGCCGGCGTGTACCCGCGGAGGTGACATGCTCCCCGGTTCGAGGTCGCGAAGGCGATGCCCATCCCCTTCATACACCGCGGATCGTAGGCGGCGATCGTCTGGCCTTTCACCGCCAGGGAGTTGTCGTGGGCTTCCATCCGATCGGCGACGCGGCGCGGCCCCTCCGCCAGGAGGTCGGCGAGTTCGCCCTCGCGGTTGGCGATCTTCGTGAGCATCTCGATGATCTCCTCGGAGTCGCCCCACTCGATCCCCTCGCCGTACTCGTCGAGTTTGCCCTCCTCGGTCATCTCCATGGCCATCGCCATCATGTTGCCGGCCTCGATGGTGTCGATCCCGTGATCGTTACACCGCTGGAGCATGAGCGCGATCTCGTCGCGGTCGGTGTGTCCGGAGTTCGGTCCGAGCGCCCACGCCGATTCGTACTCGTAGGATTCGGTCCGGACGTTCATCTCCTCGCCTTTGTGCATCACGTCGACTTCGACTTCCTTCTTGCAGGCGACCGGGCAGGAGTGACAGGTCGGCTCGTCGACGAGGATGTTCTCTCTGACGTTCTCCCCAGAAACCTGTTCGGCGTCGAACGTCGCCTCGTCGCGGTAGCCGCCGTCGCGGGCGTCGCCGGTCGAGGTGTACTTGCCGTTCTTCGCCGGCAGCCCCGACATCTCCTCGGTGGCGTTCATGAGGACGTTCGTCCCGTACATCGAGAGACCGCCCTCGTTGGGCGCGGTGACGTCCGACTCCTGGATGAGCTCCATCGCCTGCTTGTGGCCCTTCTTGAACGTCTCCGGGTCCGCCGGCTTCGGCATCTTCGTCGAGGACTTGACGACGACCGCCTTGAGGTTTTTCGAACCCATGACACAACCGGTGCCGCCACGGCCGGAGGCCCGGTCGTCCTCGTTCATGATACAGGCGTATTTGACGCCGTTCTCGCCGCCCTCGCCGATACCCATCACCGAGAGGTTCTTGCCGTAGGAACCGTCGACCTCTTCTTCGAGCGTCTCACGGGTGTCGTGAAAGCCCTGGCCCCACAGGTGTGAAGCGTCGCGGAGTTCGACCTCACCGTCCTCGACGACGGCGTACACCGGCGAGTCGGCTTTCCCCTCGAAGAGTAAGCCGTCGAAGCCGGCCCACTTGAGGCGGGCACCGGACCAGCCGCCGTGGTGGGAATCGGTTACCGTTCCCGTCAGCGGCGATTTGGTGCAGACGGCGATCCGGCCGCTCATGGTGACCTGGCTCCCGGTGAGCGGACCGTTCATGAACGCGAGCAGGTTCTCCGGGCCCTCCGGATCGACGTCCGGCCCCTGATCGAAGACGTATTTCACTCCGAGACCGCGGGCGCCGATGTACTTCCTCGCGTCCTCGTCGTCGACTGACTCGTACTGTACGTCCTCGCTCGAGAGATCGACCCGAGCGACGTGGTCTTGGAATCCGCCTAAATCTGTCATAGTAAATTACAACACTAGCTAGTTGGTCTCTATCGTCGTAATAGTTCTCACCGAAGCGTAACCGAAATCAATTACTCCCACGAGGACGATGCCGGGCAACGGATCGGGAGACCTGAAGTAATAGCGGCCGTAACTCCCCCCATGTAGGTTCCCGCTCCGGTCACACCGTGTCCGATCCGATACGGGATCGTGCTCTGCTGTGCGCTCGCGATCCTTCTGGCGTCGGTCGTCGAACCGGGCGAAGGGACGCCACGGACGCTGTTCGGGATCGGCTTCACCGTCTATCTCCACCTCCTCGCGTATGCCGTCCTCGCCGCCACGATCGGCTATGCAGCCCTTTCGGCCGATCGCCGGACGCTTCTCGCCGCCGCCGCACTCGCCACGCTGTACGGGGCGATGATCGAGTTGATACAGGGACGGCTCCCGTACCGGACGATGGCTGGCTCGGATGTCCTGCTCAACGCCGTCGGGGCGACGATCAGGGCGGCCCTCTGGCGGACGCTGGCTGTCCGGCTCGACGGGATCCCCGACGGATCGTCGGCGTGAGGTCGCGTTCCGACACGGATTTAGGCAGCGATCGGCTACAGAAACCAATGAGTCAGCCGACGCCGGAGGTATACGAGACCGGGCGGGGGATGGACGCCCACAACGAGGTGATGCGCGAGATCCGGGCGCGCAACGACGAGAGCTACGACCCAACGGAACCGACGCGGGTGTGGCTCGACGAGGACAACACTCCCGACGGCGTTCGACGGTCGCTGACGATCATCCTCAACACCGGCGGCTGTCGGTGGGCTCGGGCCGGCGGCTGTACGATGTGCGGCTACGTCGCGGAATCGGTCGAGGGCGGCAGCGTCGGCCACGATAACCTGATGACCCAGATCGAGCGCTGTCTGGAGCACGAGGCCGAAAACGCCGACGAGCCGGCGGCGCTCATCAAGATCTACACCTCCGGCTCCTTCCTCGACGAGCGGGAAGTGCCGGCGGAGACGCGCAATGGCATCGCCGCCGAGTTCGCCGACAGAGAGCGGATCGTCGTCGAGTCGCTGCCGGATTTCGTCGACCGCGAAAAGCTCGCCGAGTTCACCGAACGCGGCCTCGAGACCGACGTCGCGATCGGCCTCGAGACGGCGACGGATCGGGTCCGACACGACGCCGTCAACAAGTACTTCGACTTCTCGGAGTTCGAGGCGGCCTGTGCGGAAGCGCGGGCGGCCGACGCGGGCGTGAAGGCGTATCTCCTCATGAAGCCGCCCTTCCTCGCCGAACCCGACGCCGTCGCGGACATGAAACGGTCGATCCGGCGATGTGCCGCGGTCGATGGCTGTCACACCGTCTCGATGAACCCCTGTAACGTCCAGCGACACACGATGGTCGAGGAGCTGTATCACGACGGCGGCTACCGACCGCCGTGGCTGTGGTCGATCTGTGACGCCCTCGAGTCGACCGTCGACGTCGACGCCCTCGTCGTCTCCGACCCCGTCGGTCACGGCTCCGATCGCGGGCCCCACAACTGCGGCGAGTGCGACGACCTCGTCCAGCGGGCGATCAAGGACTTCGATCTCCGGCAGGACCCGAGCGTCTTCGAGGAGGTCTCCTGCGACTGTGAGACGACCTGGGAGTACGTCATGCGCGAAGAGACGGCGTACAATCAGCCGCTGGTTCGGTGACCTCCTCCCCGCCGTGAACAACGGGGCTTCCCGAATCGCACCGCAAGCGTTGCGATATTTGCCGGTTTACGGTCGCACCTGTTCTTGTGGGGCTACTCGCCCCGTCGATTTGTCGAACAGGCGGACCGATGGCTGGGCCAGACAGCCGTTACTCCTATCCATCTCTGGATTCGGAGTTACCGTCGCACGCATATTCTCAGCCGCATTCAGGTCACTATTCGCAACCAATCCACACTCTTCGCAGACGTACAAGCCACGTTCAACTCGGTTTGAATCGGCTTTCATCCCACACGAACAGCACGTGATCGACGTAGCCAACTCATATTCATCGACCCGTTCAACCTCAATCCCACGCTCTTCAGCCTTGTACTCGATGTGACTCAGGATGGTTTCAAACGCCCAGTCGTGCAGGCGTTTGTTTCCGTGCCGCCCCCAGTCTTCATCCTCACGAATGTTCTTCGGGTGGCCGACCGCTATCTTCTTCACATCACGATCAGCACACTGCTCAACAATGTCTTTCGAGAGGGCGTGTAGGAAGTGGCTCTGTCGCCGGGATTTCTTCCGCCGCGCCCACTCAGCATGGGTGCTGGGGCCGTTCTCGCCTTCCGTGTCGTATTCTTCTCGGCGGAAGTAGTGCGCGTCTTCTTTCAGTGCGTTGCCCGGATACAACACGGTTTGGTCACCGACAGAGACCGCCGCCGTGTTACAAATCCCGAGGTCAACTCCGGCTGTCGTCTCACCAGCCGAGTCAGCGGCCCCAATGCTGACTTTGCAGACGAAGTGCAACTCCCACTGCTTACCGTTCCAGACTGCTCGGACCTGTTGGATGTCTTCTACGTCGGTCAGGTCAACGTCTGGTCCGGTGTCATACTCACAAAGGATGAAATCACTCCACCCGTCTTTCAGGTTCTTCCCCTTAGAGAGGCGGATTTGTTGGTGTTTCGTGTCGAGTTTGAAGCCGTCTTCTTTGAAGGTGACAGTTGAACGTTGGCGTTCATCTCCGTCTTTGCGGTAGCCCGGTGGGTTGGCGTCTGGGTCGTCTTGTTCGAACCACGACTGGAAAGCGCCAGCCAATTCTTCAACGATTGCCTGGCTTGATTGGGCGTTCAAATCTTTCCAGCACGCTTGGTTCTTCATGTAGGATTTGAGCGATCCTTCGTTGGGGATTTCTCCCGTATGATCCCAGATGCGGCTGATGGTCCACCGAGCAACGTTCCAGATTTTACTGCCGGAACGACCGAGTGAATCAAGGTCATGTGTGACACCCTCACGGTCGTTGGTGAGTGTCGCTGTAATGGTGCGTGTCGTGACCAGATTCACTATACATAGCCTATGACAGTGTAGTGACTTAATAACTGTGAATCGATGTTGAATATCCAGTCAGCGGGAACGTATCGGTAGTTTTCCAGAGCTTACGCGATTCACTCCCGTCCTCGAAAATCGAAGATTTTCGGGTGTGGTTCGAGACGCTACGCGTCTCGTCATCACGAAAGACGTACGTCTTTCGAACGACAGCAAGACCTCCGGTCTTGCCATGCCCCTGTTCGCTCCTCGGTTCCGAGATCTGTCGGAACACTCCTCGCTCACGGGAAGGGCGGGATTCTCTCGCTGCATCAAGATAGCAAAGAGACGGCGTCCGATCAGCCGCTGGTTCAACAAGGAACGCCGATCCCCCTACCTGGACCACGACGGCGCCGACAGGTCGGCGCCCGCCCCCAACTCGGCTTCGATCTCCAGCAGTCGGTTGTACTGTTCGGTCCGTTCGCCGCGGGTCACGCCCGTCTTGATCTGTGTCGCGGCCAGCCCGACGGTCAACTCGGCGAGCCACGTGTCTGGCGTCTGTCCGGAGCGCTCCGACACCTGCACGTTGTAGCCGTTCCGACGGGCGAGGTCGGCCGCCTCGAGCGCTTCGGTGAGCGTCCCGATCTGGTTGACCTTCAACAGCAGGGCGTCGCCGGCGCCCGTCTCGATCCCCTCCCGGAGCCGATCCGGGTTCGTCGTGAACAGGTCGTCGCCGACGATCTGCGCGTCCACGGCGTCGGTGAGTTCGGCCGTCCCCTCGAAGTCGTTCTCGTCGAGCGGATCCTCGATCGACACCAGCGGATAGGCGTCGGCGAGCTCCCGATAGAACTCGATGAGTTCGCCCCGATCGAACGGCTCGTCGAGGACGGCGTACGTCTCCGTCTCGTCGTCGTAGAAGTGCGTCGCGGCGGCGTCGATCCCGAGCGCGAAGTCGTCCCCGTATCCGGCCCGCTCGGCCGCCTCGAGCGCCGCATCGAACGCCTCACGCGGGTCCGAAAGCGGCGGCGTGTAGCCCCCCTCGACGCCGACGTTCCGGGATCTGGCGTCGTATCGCTCCTCCAGGAGATCGCCCAGGGCCGCGTACGTCTCGGCGCTCATCTCCAGCGCCTCGGAGAAGGAGTCGGCGCCGACGGGGAGCAGCTGGTGTTCCTGAAACGCCAGTCCGCTCTCGGCGAGTTCTCCGCCCTCGATGACGTCGAAAAGCGGGAGAGGAAGCGTCCCGACGTCGGTCCGCCCGAGATACCGATACAGCGGCAGCCCGGCGGCGGCCGCCCCCGCAACCGCCGTCGCCAGCGAGACGCCGGTGGTCGCGTTGGCGCCCAGTCGCGACCGATCACCCGTCCCGTCGAGTTCGACGAGCGCCCGGTCGATCCCGCGCTGGTCGGTGACCGCCCGTCCGGCGAGTTCGGACTCGATCTCCGACTCGACGGTTTCGACGGCGTCCCGGACGCCTCGCCCGCCGAAGCGGTCGCCGCCGTCGCGGCGTTCGATCGCCTCGTGGGCGCCGGTCGATCGACCGCAGGGGACGTCGGCGCGTCCGGTCGCGCCGCTTTCGGTCCTGACAGTCACGCGAAGCGTCGGTTCCAGCCGGCAGTCGACGATCTCGAGCGCGGAGACCGATTCGATCGTGTGGTCCGTCATGGCCGGGCTACCGACGGGGAACAAATGAATTTACCCCTCTCCACGGTCGTTCCGATCGCTCCCCTCCTCGCCGACCAGAACGACCCTGAGATCCATGAGGTTGGTCGCCGTCGCCCCGGTGACGACCGCCTCCCCGATCTCTTTCACGGTCGCCGCGGCGTCGTTCCGATCGAGCGCCTCGCTGATCGGAACCGCCGCCGCCGTCGCGCGCTGGGCCGTCCGTCCCGTCGCCATCGCGCCGGCCAGCTCCGTCGGCCCGTCGGTGCCGTCGGTCCCGACGAACGCGCCCACGATCCCCTCCCAGCCGTCGATCCCCCTCGCGAACCCGAGTGCAGTCTCCTGGTTCGGCCCGCCGTTTCCCGCGTTCTCGCCGACCGTCACGGTCGTCTCGCCGCCGGTGACGATCGCCGTCGGCGGCTCGATCGGCCGTCCGGCCTCGACGGCGTCGGTCGCGATGCCCGCATGGACGAGCCCGACCTCGCTGGCTTCGCCCTCTAAACGCGCCGACAGAAAGAGCGGCTCGTAGCCGCGGGCTCGCGCCGCGTCGGCCGCGGGCTGACAGACCGCGCTCGCGTCCGCGAGGACGACGTTCCGAACGGGGAGCGCGTCGATCGCGTCGCGATCGAGCGTTTCGGGGCGTTCTCCCTCCGCGCCCCGCCGGAGCCGGTCTCCGACCGTCGTCGGAACCGACTCGGTCAGCCCGTGGCGCTCCAGCACGTCGAGGGCGTCCGCGTACGTCGTCGCGTCGGGTGCCGTCGGGCCCCACGGCTCGCCGGCGACCTCGTCGACGACGATCAGGCTCACCGTCTCGGCCGGCGCGAACCGCTCGACAAGCCGTCCGCCCTTTATTTCCGAGAGGTGTTTGCGGACGGCGTTTACGTCCTCTATCGGCGCCCCGGAACGCAGGAGCGCGTCCGTGGTCTCGACGATCGCTCCGAGGTCGAGACCGTCGGGCGCGGTGAGCAGCGCCGACGCACCGCCGGTGATACAGCAGATCGCCAGATCGTCGGCCCCGGCCCCGTCGGCGAGTTCCAGCACTCGGTCGGCCGACTCGCGGCTCGCCCGCGTCGGGATCGGGTGGCTGGCTTCGAGGACGGTGACGTTCCCGGCGGTTTCGAGTTCGGTCGGGTCGATCGTCGAGGCGTCCTTTTCGACGACGATCGACTCGGAGACGTACTGGCCGAGCCGGTCGAGCACCGCCGCGGTCAGCGCTCCGGCTCCCTTCCCGGCACCGACGACGAATACGTCGTCGAGCGCATCGAGGTCGTACGTCCGGCCGTCTATCCTCACCGTCCCTCCGGATCGCTCAAAGACCCCTTCGAGCAGTCGTTCGGGCTCGACCGCTTCGAGCGCCGTCTCGATTATCCCGACCGCGTCCGCCCTGAGTTCGGGCTCTTCGCCCGCCAGCAGCGTCGCCCTGTTTTCGATCTTCACGGCGAGTTCGCCTCCGGCTCCCGTCGGTACGGCTCGCCTCCCGTGCTGTCGTTCCCTTCGACCTCGTCGCTTTCGTTCATCGTTCGTGCTGGCAACGTCGCCGCCAGTGATAAAAACTCATCCTCCGAAGCGGAGGGGTCGGGCCGTACCGAACCGATCGTGAATCCATTATCGGCCCGGATCGAGCGTCGTGAGCGTGAACCCCCAGCGCACGTCGACGTCGTCGTCTCCGAACCCCTGTTCGAACGCGTACCCATCACCGTCCTGCGGGTCGTCCGTTTCGGGATGGGCGGTGACGATAAATCGCCTCGTGCTCGTTTCGCCGGGATCGTACGCCGTCGTGCTCCGACCCCGGGAGATCGACTCGTGGGGGAGAACTGTGGGCTCCCACCAGCCGGCGTCGGTTCGCTCGACGAACCCCGGCGCGTACGAGTCCGCAGGCAGGAGAACGAGCCGTCGACCGCTGGGACCGAGGCCGACGTAGGAACCGAACGGCCAGCGTCGCATCGACGCGATCAGCGACCGCTCGTCCGTGACGTTCTCGAACGTTACCTCGAGTATCCCCGGATGTGTGTCGGTGATCGGTTCGAGGACGTCGACGGTGAACCGGCCCATGAACGCCTCCGGAAGCTCCATTTCGTCCGCGACCACGAGATCGTGGACGACGTTGCCGTCGTCCGTTTCACGCGCTGTGAGTTCGACGGACCCCGATACTTCGAACGCCCAGCCGTCGCGATCATCCCCGAGATCGCCCGGCGACAGGCCGATCTCGATGGAGAATTCGTAGACTCCCGACCGAATGCCGTGCGTCTCGTCCGAGATGGTGTACGTTTCGCTCACCGTCTCTCCCGGGGGGATCTCCGTCGAGAGGGCGATGCTATTCACACTCGTTACGCCACGATGCGGGTCCGTATGCACGTGATCGCTTTCCCCATAAGCCGGTGTCCACGCGACGACGTGACGATCCTGCTCCTCGTCACGGAGCGTGAAAACACCGAACGGCTCCGGAGCCCCGGTCGTAGATCGCAGGGTCTCCTCACTCTCGTTCGTCACGGCGAGCGTGATCGAGACGGCCTCGTCCTCGTCGACGCGATCGCCTTCGATAGCGAACGAAACGTCTATCGGGGCGTCCTCGCCGACAGTGATCTCCCATTCCGAACTGGCGTCGAAGCCGGCCATACCGAACGAGAAGTCGGTTCCGACGTAACTCGGCTGGGGAGGTGTGGCGTCACGATTCGGGATCGGTTCCGCATCCGACTTCCACACGCCGGCACGGCCGTCCCCCGATTCGACCGCCAGCAGTCGGCCCCCCACGCTCACGTACAGCGTTCCGTCGGCGACGGCGGGACTTTCCACCGGCCACTGGAACCGAAGCCACCACTCGGTGTCGCCCGTCTCGCGATCGAGCGCGTACACGCGATGGCGGGTGGCGACGTAGACGGTGTCCTCGGTAACGACGGTACTCCCGCCCCCGAGGCTCCGGTCGTCTCGGGTCCACTTCACGTCGCCGGTCGCCGCGTCAACCGCGAGTGCCCGCGAGAGCCACTCACCGTCCTCCCGCTGTCGCCCCGCGAGATAGAGCGTTCCGTCGGCCGTCGCGATATCTGTGTCGCGGAACTCCCCTTCGAGCCTCCACTCGCGTTCGCCGGTCGCCCCGTCGTGGGCGAACAGATCGCCGCGCGTGCCGACAAAGACTCTGCCGTCCGCGACGGTCGGGGGCCCGCCGGCGCGGTCGATAGTCTCCGTCCAGTCAGTGTCCCCGCTCTCGACGTCGAGTGCGATCAGATCGTCGTTTCCGACGGCGAAGACGTGTCCATCGGCCACCGACGGCGTCGTGATCGTATGGATTTCACGCCTCCAGCGCTCCTCGCCGGTCTTCGCGTCCAGTGCGACGAGGGGGCCGCCTCCGCCCGAAGCGGCGAAGACGGTTCCGTCGGCGAAGGCAAGCCCCCACGAGGTATCGACACGATCCGTCCACTCCGCATCGCCCGTCTCGGCGTCGAGCGCGTACACGCCGCTCGCCGACACGTAGACGGTTCCATCGTCGACCACCAGAGCCCGCTCGATCTCGTCGCCGATCGGCGCTCGCCACAGCCGGTCGCCGGTGGTCCGATCGAACGCGAAGACGGACTGGTTCCGAAGGCCGCTGCCGATGTATACAGTTTCGCCCTCGATGACGGGACCGGTAGCCAGTCCGGACGTGTCGCTCGACCAGCGCACGTGCCCGCCACCGTCCGGGCCGGTTGCGGTCGTCTCTCCGGTGTGTGCGGCGTCTGTTTGGAACTGGGACCATTCATCGGTCGGTTCACTCCGGCTATCGTCGGCGTCGTCCCGGGACCCGTCGTTCGCGACGCCGTCGTCGTCATCGCCGGGGGGTTGAAACCCACCGAAACAGCCGGTCAACGTGGTCACGGCTCCGGTAGTCGCCGCGAGGAGGAGGGATCTCCGACGCATACGTCGACCTACCGCCTTTGACTGATAAGTAGCTTCTGTGGACTCAAACAGCGATTGTACATACACACAGAGAGCGATATCTGCCGGCAAATCCCCCGAACGCCGATGTCGGTGACCGAAACTGTCAGGGTTATCGATTCACAATTGGGTGCTATGACAACAGCCGAGCCGTCGGGATACGACTGTGGGTTCCTCTCGGAGTTCGTCCCGGAGGACCGGATCGCCTACGAGCGGAGCGTCAGAGCGCAGTACGCCGCCGACGCGAGCCCACACGACGGCCGGCTCCCGGACGCGGTCGTGTGGCCTCACACGACGGCCGAGGTGTCGGCGATCCTCGAGGCGGCCAACGAGCGGGGCGTGCCGATCACGCCGTGGAGCGGCGGATCGAGCCTCGAGGGGAACGCGATCCCGGTCGCGGGCGGGATCGTCCTCAACACCTTCGAGATGGACTCCGTCGAGGTCCGTCCCGAAGACCTACAGGTCGTGGTCGGCCCGGGGATCGTCTACGACGACCTCAACGACAAGTTGGCCGCCCACGGGCTGCGGTTCCCGCCGGGGATCTCCTCGGCGGACGCCGCGACGATCGGCGGGATGATCGCCAACAACGCGAGCGGGATCAACGCGGTCGGCTACGGCGAGACGCGGGATCACGTCCTCCGACTCGAGGTCGTCCTCCCCGACGGCGAGGTGATACAGTGCGGTCGCGACGTGATCAAGACCTCCGCCGGGTACAGTCTCAAGGATCTGTTCGTCGGCAGCGAGGGGACGCTCGGCGTGATCACCGAGGCGACGCTGTCGCTGGCCGGAATCCCACAGGAGAAACACGCCGCGCTCGTCACCTTTCCGAGCCGTCGTGACGCCAGCAACGCGGTCTCAGAGATCATTCGCTTCGGGATCCGCCCCGGCGCGATCGAGTTCGTCGATCGGGAGTCGATCCGGCTCATCAACCAGTATCGCGGCGCGTCCGTGCTGCCGGACCAGCCCCTCCTCGTCATCGAGATGCACGCGAACAACAGCGGCATCGAGGAGGACGTCGAGTTCGTCCGCTCGATCTGTGCGGACAACGGTTCGGTCGAGTGGACCGATCGCTCCGGCGACGAAATGGACGAGATCTGGGCCGCTCGCGACGACGCGCTCGCTTCGTATAAGAGCTACAGCGAGGAGACCGAACCCGCGATCATCGGCGACGTCGTCGTTCCCATCTCGCGGTATCCCGACATCGTGGAGGCCGTCGGCGACGCCGCGGCCGATCTGGATCTCCTCGTCCCCTCCATCGGACACGCCGGCGACGGGAACCTCCATTACACTCCCATCATCGATCCCGACGACGAGGACGCCGTCGAACGCGCCTTCGAGTTGAACGACCGGGTCGTCCGCCGGGCGATCGAACTCGGCGGCTCCGCGACCGGCGAACACGGCGTCGGCATCGGGAAACGGAAGTTCATGAACCAAGAGCACGCCAACGCGATCGATGTGATGGCCAAGATCAAGGACGCGATCGATCCGGCCGGGACGATGAATCCCGGGAAGGTGCTCCCCGACCCGGAGTGATCCCGATGAACCGCGTTCCGATCGCGAACGGTCGCGACCGATCGAGGACCGCTTCCCTCAGTTCGTCCCGTACTCCTCGATCAGCGAGTCGGGGATCTCGACGCCGAGGCCGGGATCACTCGGCAGCCTCACGCGCCCCTCGTCGTCGAACTCGAGCGGTGAACTGAGGAACGTCTCGTACAGCGGGAAGTCGGTGACGTCGTACTCGAGCCACTCACAGCTTCGGGAGGAGGCCATGGTGTGGATGGTGGCGGCGAGTCCGACCCCCGTCGTGTAGCTGTGTGGCGTCACCGTCGTGTTGAACGCCTCCCCGAGCGTACAGATCTTTTTCGTCTCCGTGATCCCGCCACAGCGCATCGCGTCGGGCATGACGTAGTCCGCCGCGCCGCGGCGGATGAGTTCGAGGAATCCCCATTTCGTGTACTCGTTTTCGCCGGTCGCGATCGGAACCGAGAGCTCCTCGCGGAGTTCGACGTACCCGTCGACGTCGTACGGCGACAGCGGCTCCTCGTACCAGTAGACGCCCTCGGATTCGAGCATCCGGCCGACGCGGGTCGCCTCGACCCGGTCGTAGCCGCAGTTCATATCCACCATCAGGTGGGCGTCCCCGATGGTGTCGTTGATCGCCCGGACGCGCTCGCGGTCGGCTTCGAGCCCTCTCCCGAGATGGGCCTTCACCGCCCCGAAGCCCTCATCGACGTATCCCGCCGCCTTCTTCGCCATCGTTTCGGGATCGTCCCAGAACAGGTCCGAGGCGTATGCCCGAAGGGTTCCGTCCCCGTCGGCGTCGCCGCCGAGCAGCTCGTACACCGGCACGCCGTGGTGTTTCCCGGCGATATCCCACAGCGCCATGTCCACGCCGCTGGCCGCCGAGATGCCCTGCCCTTTCCGATCCCAATACGTGTCGTCCGTGACCATCGAGTGCCAGAGCCGCTCGGTATCGAGCGGGTTCTCGCCGAGCAGTCGGGGGCGGAACTTCTCCTCGACGATCGTTTCGACGATGTACGGCTCCGGCCCGTATCCCTCGCCGATCCCCCGGAGGCCCGTGTCCGTCTCGACGACGACGAGCGCCGCCGGTCTTTTCGTCGTCGTCCGGCCGCCGGAGATCCCTTTCGGCGATTCGAGTTCGGCCTCGAAGGTTCGAACCGACACGTCGGTTATCTCCATGTGCCGTGTTCATCGCCCGGTTGCATAAGACTGTGTGCGGCCCTCCGCACAACGTTTAATACGCCCCTTTGAAATGTACAATCATGGTAGTTGTCGCAGCCATCGACTCGTCGCCGACGAGCAGAGCCGTCGCCGAAGAGGCGTCCGAACTCGCCGAGGCGTTCGACGTTCCGTTGCATCTCTTTCACGTCGTCAAGCGGGCGAGATACCAAGACGTCATCGAGGGATCGGCGGCCAAACACGAGACCGTCGACGAGAGCGTGATCGACGATCTGGCCGCCGAGGCCATCGAAACGGCCACCGAGGGGCTCTCGGCCGAGTACGAGGTCGAGACCCGGCTCGGAACGGACGTCGCCGACGAGATCCTCGAGTACGGCCGCGACGTCGACGCCCGCTACTTCGTCGTGGGCGGTCGGAAACGGTCCCCGGTCGGCAAGGCGTTGGTCGGCTCGGTCTCTCAGTCCGTCATCCTGAAGGCGGACCGCCCGACGGTCGTCGTGAAGTACGAACACGACGAGGGCGACGAGTGAACCGAGCCGATCCGTGATCGGCCGGCCCCGGAGAGAGCGGAGAAACGCGCCCGTTGTGCCCTGATACCAACATATAAGTCACTCTGCCCTGTACTTTGCTACACTATGTCACGACCGAGCCGACGCGGGTTCCTGGCGGCGGTCGGTTCGGGCGGCGTCCTCGGGGCCGCCGGGTGTCTGACGCGCGGTTCGGCGACCGAGCTCGACCTCGACGGGTGGCCGCCGCCGGAGACCGACGACGAACTCTCGTTTTGGACCTGGCAACACTACTGGGGCGGGCAGGCGATCGCCTTCCAGCACACGTTCGGTATCGAGGAGATCGATCGGGACACGGTCGGGGCCCCCGAGCAGCTTCGACGCCTCGAGGGAGGCGAGACGCCAGACGCGATCCATCTCCCGACCCGACAGTTCCACAGAGCCATGGAGGCGGATCTGTTACAGCCGCTTCCGACCGACGTGATGCCGAGTTGGCCCCCAGAGAACCGACTGCGCTCCCACGAACTGTCGTTTTATGAGTCCGACGGCGAGTACTACGGTCTCCCCCAGACGCCGCTCGCCTTCTCGCTCGCGATCCACTCACACGAGATCGATCGCGATGGATCCTGGGATCCGCTCTGGAACGAAGCCCACTCGGGACGGATCGAGATGCCCGCCGATCCCGTCCTCGCGGCGAAGATCGCCGCCCTACACGTCGGGGAGGACCCCGACGACCCCGACGACGTCGGAGCGATCCGGGATGCGCTGGCCGAGCAACGCCCGCTCGTCGGCTCGTACTGGAACGACTGGTACAACTGCTGGCGGCGGTTCGACGACGGCGAGACCGTCGCCGCAGCGCTCCCCCAGCCGAGGATGTGTCTCTGTGCACAGGACGAGACGCCGATCATCTACGACTCGCCCGACGACGGCGTGCTCTACTCGCAGAACGTCCTCGCGATCCCGAGCGGGGCCGAGAACGCGAACGCGGCCGCCGCCTTCCTCGATTGGGGTGCTGATTTCAAAACCGGAACCGAAACCGGCTGGGACGCCGACGAGTGGGAACTTCGGTTCGACTCGCCGCTCGATCAGTCTGTCCGCGCCGAGTACGAAGCGATCGCGGCCGATCTCGAGTTCGGATGAGCACCCGACGGCGAGCGATCGTGGGCGGACTCTCGACGGCGCTTTTCGCCATCGCGGGCTGTCTCTCCCGATCCGACGAGGGTGGCACCGACGAACCCCATCCGACCGTCGGCGAGTCGTTCCCGACGCTCGGCCCGGAACCGGAGGCGGCCGAAGCGACGGTCGTCGCCTTCGAGGACCCCTCGTGTGACTCCTGTTCGGTCTTCGCCGACCAGACGTTCCCGAGACTCCGGTCCCTCGCCGAGGAGGATCGACTCGCCTATCGGTGGTGCGGACTCCCGTGGGTCGAACCGTGGAGCGGTCCGGCACTGCAGGCGCTGTTCGAGGTCCACGACCGCGATCCGGACGCGTTCTGGGAGCTGAAAGGTCACTATTACGACGCACAGGATCGCCTCGATACCGACTCGGTGCGGGAGTACACGGGAGAGACGCTTTCGGAGATCGGTGTCGACCCTGACCCGGTCGATTCGGCGATCGCGGAGCGCGCCCACGTCGATCGAGTCGAGGGCCACGAGCGGCTCGCCGAGGACAGCGAGATCGAACAGGTACCCTCCTTCGCGCTGTTCGCCGACGGCGAGTTCGTCTCGACCGTCGTCGGTGCACAGCCGTACGACGTTTTCGAGGGGGCACTGGAGCTGTGAGCCACCCATGACTGGAGTCATGAGCCGGACAGCGATCCGCCCCGACGCCGGACCACACCGGAACTCGCCGGAGCGGCTTCCCGCCATCACCGCCGGAGCTTCGGCGGCCCTCCCGCGGTGATCGATCGAATGAACCGACTCGACCCCAAAAGCGCGTTCCTGTTGTCCCGATCCGACTGGCGACGGGCCGGGTCGGGACTCCGGACGGTGCTCTCCGGACGCGGCTACGTCGCCCTCGCCGTTTTCAGTGCCGCCGTCTGGGTCGTCGCCTTGACGACGCTGGAGAACTACCGCCTCGTCTGGGACGTCGTCCTGTGGGGAACACAGTCTACGACCGCCCGATTACAGGTGTTTCTCGCGTTGCTTCCGCTGGTCGGCGGGCCGATCGACCCGCTCTGGGAAGCGTCGGCACTACTTATAAGCGGGCTGTCGGGACTTCTCGTCGCCGGTCTCGTCTATCGGCTCCGATCGGACGGCGGGTTCCGGTCGGCCGGCGCCGGCGGGATCGGCGTCACCCTCGCCGCGATCGGCGGCGGTTGCGGCGCCTGCGGCTCCGTTCTCCTCGCCGTCGTCGGACTCGGGACGGCGACCGGGATCCCGTTGTTCCCGTTCGGCGGCGCCGAACTGCTCGCGGTCTCGATCGGTATCCTCGTCGTCGCCGTCCTGCACACGGCCGCCGCGGCCGATCGGGACAGCTGTGAACTGTAGCTCGCCGTAGCCCCCAAAAGTGGCCAGATCCGGTCTCAGAGCGCTACCGGTCGATCACGCTTCGTCCGAGCCGGCGAGTTCGTAGCCGTTCCCCAGCCGGTAGACGTCCGAGAACAGCGCCTCGAGGAAATCGGCGGCGTGTTTCGCGTCGGTGACGGCCGAGAGATAGACGACGCCGTCGTCGGCCTTCCGCGTCTCGGGTTGTTTGATCTTGAAGACGTGATACGCCTCGAGGAGCGTCTCGAGACGCTCGCGTTCGGCGGTCTCGACCCTGAGACGGATGCGTCGATCGTCGTACTCGATCGTCACGTCTTCGGCCTCGAAGACGACGGGTTCGTCCGTCCGTCTCGACTCGACTACGCGACGGACGAACGATCGCTTCCGGTCGTCGGGGGTCTCGGCCGGCATTGCCTCCCCTTCGTGGGTCCAAGCACATCAACTCCGCGCTCGCCGCGTTCAGACAGGTCTTTTAGGCGGGGGTCGAAAGAACGGATATGAGTCAGCCGAAGATTCTGCTGCTCGGAGCGCCGGGGGCCGGAAAGGGAACGCAGTCGAGCAACATCGTCGAGGAGTACGGCGTCGACCACGTCACGACGGGCGACGCGCTGCGCGCGAACAAGGACATGGAGACCGAACACGGCACGCCGCGGGAGTACATGGACGCGGGCGAGCTCGTTCCGGATCCGGTCGTCAACGAGATCGTCAGGGCCGCCCTCGAGGAGGCCGACGGGTTCGTCCTCGACGGCTACCCGCGGAACCTCTCGCAGGCGGAGTATCTCGACGAGATCACGTCGATCGACGTCGTCGTCTCGCTCGACGTCGGCAAGGAGGAACTCGTCCGACGGCTCACGGGTCGGCGGATGGATCCCGAGACGGGAGATATCTATCACACCGAGTTCAACATGCCCGACGACGAGGCGATCGAAGCGCGGCTCGTCCAGCGCGACGATGACACCGAGGAGACGGTCCGCGAGCGACTCACCGTCTTCGAGGAGAACACCCAGCCCGTCATCGAACACTACGAGGAGACGGGCGAACTCGTCCGGATCGACGGCGAGCAGTCCCCCGAAGACGTGTGGGCCGACCTCGCGGCCGCGATCGACGACGCCGTCTGAGACGGTACGCTTTTTTCGACGCCAACCGGAGTACGGGCGTGAAGTCCCGCGATTTTCAGGCTCGGATCGACGCCGCCCGCGAGGACGGCTGGCGGGTCACCGAAGAGGGCCCCGACCGGGTCGCCCTCAAGCGGCCGAGCTACGGCTCGCGGCTCGGCCATCTCCTCGTGGGCGCGGCGACCGTCTGGTGGTCCTTCGGGCTGGGGAACCTCGCGTACGCCCTCTATGAATACCTTCAACACACGGAGCGGAAGGTGCTCTACAGCAAGGCGAGCGACGAGGATCCGATGGCGACGCTGCGGCGGCGGTACGCTCGCGGCGAAATCGACGAGGTCGAACTCGAACGGCGGGCCGAACGGATCGCCGAATCGGAGGCCGAAGCCGCGAACGAATCCGAGGGCCGGATCGAGCGGATCAAAGAGCGACTTCGGTAGCCGAAGGCTCCGGGGCGGAGTAAAAGGTTGATTACCCACCACGCATAACGAACGGCTAATGGCACGCACAGCCTCGAAAGTACAGGAACTCGTCAACGAGGACGCCGAGATGGAGAGCGCCCTCGAGTACCTCCTCGAACGCGCCGACGAGGGGACCGTCACCTGGGGCGACGTCTCCGAGGAACTGACGAGCGGGCAGTGGGGCCGGCTTATCGAGAAGGGACTGCTCGTCGACTCCGACGGCGAGGGGTTCGACGTCGCCGATCCCGAGGGCGTTCGGGACGCGCTCGAAGACGACGACGTCGAGTTCGAGTTGCCGGACGCGCCGGATACGGACTCCTCGTGGTCGAAGTGGGACAAGATGGCCGCGGTCGGGTCGGTGGCGATGTTCGCCGGCTACACGTTCAGTTCCGTCCGCGAACCGCTCGCGGACGCGCTGAACGTGTTTTTGGGTCCGCTGTTGAATCTCCTCCCGTTTTTCGCCGTCGTGATGGTGCTCGCGCTCTTTACGGGGCTCTATTCGACGCTCCTGCAGTCGAACCTCATGGACATGGAGGTGATGGGCGCCTACCAGGGCCGGATGAAGGAGATCCAGAAACGCCGCAAGGAGGCCAAAGAGCGCGGCGACGACGAGGCGCTCGACCGGATCCAAGAGGAGCAGATGGAGGCGATGGCGGACAACCTCGGGATGTTCAAAGAGCAGTTCCGCCCCATGGTGTGGATCATGGTGCTGACCATCCCGGTGTTCCTGTGGATGTACGCGATCGTCGGCTTCCGCGGGGCGCCGCTGTACCCCGAGATCGAACTCGCCCCGATGGTGATGCCGTTCATGGGTGAGGTCGATTGGAACCACGGCATCCTCGGCCCGATCCAGGCGTGGATCGTCTGGTATTTCGTCTGCTCGATGTGTTTCACACAGGTCATTCGGAAAGCGTTGAACATCCAGACGACGCCGACGTGATCGCGGTCGGACGCGAACGGTAACGTCTTTTACCCACTGCGACGGAGTCTCGATATGTTGATAACCATCTCCGGACCCGCCGGCAGCGGCAAGAGCACCGTTGCCAGCGGGCTCGCGGAGACGCTCGGCTACGAACACGTCAGCGGTGGTGACATTTTCCGCGATCTCGCCGACGAGCGGGGGCTGACGCCGCTGGAGCTGAACCGACTCGCCGAGGAGGAGGAATCGATCGATCGGGATCTCGACCGACGACAGCGCGAGCTGGCGGCGACGCGGGAGGATCTCGTCTTGGAGTCGCGGCTCGCCGGCTGGATGGCGGGCGATCACGCCGACTTCCGCGTCTGGCTCGACGCCCCGCTGGACGTCCGGGTCGCCCGGATCGCCGACCGCGAGGACAAGCCGCCCGAAACCGCCCGCGACGAGACCGTCAAACGCGCCGCCAGCGAGGCGCTCCGCTACGAGGAGTACTACAACATCGACATCGAGCGGTTCGACATCTACGATCTCTCGCTCAACACCGCCCGCTTTTCGCCCGAATCGGTGCTGGACGTCGTCGAGACGGCGATCAAGGCGTACAACCCGGCTGGCGACGAGGGGAAAGCGCCCGTCGACGGCGTCAACTACGAGTTTTGACCATGCGTGATCGAGGCCAGCCGGGCGATCGAACGCCCGAAACGCTGCTCGAGTTCGGCGTCGTCAACCTGGATAAGCCGCCCGGTCCCTCCGCCCATCAGGTCGCCGCCTGGGTCCGCGATATGGCCGCCGTCGAGCGGGCGGCCCACGCCGGCACCCTCGACCCGAAGGTGACCGGCTGTCTCCCGGTGTTGACCGGAACGGCGACGCGGATGGCGCAGGTGTTCGATAAGAGCCGGAAGGGGTACGTGGCCGTCCTGGAGTTGCACGCCTCGGCGCCGGCCGATCTCGAGTCGACGCTGTCGGCGTTCGAGGCGCCGCTCTATCAGAAGCCGCCGCGGAAATCCGCCGTCTCGCGACGACTGCGGGTTCGCGAGATCCACCGTCTCGAGGCGCTCGAACGGGAGAACCGCCGCGTCCTGCTCGATATCGAGTGCGACAGCGGCACCTACATTCGGAAGCTCTGTCACGATCTCGGCCTCGCGCTCGGGACGGGCGGTCACATGGGCGATCTCCGTCGGACGAAGACCGGCCGGTTCGACGACGCGACGCTGTCGACCATGGAGGATCTCGCCGACGGCCTCGCCTTCTGGCGCGAGAACGACGACCCGGAGCTTCTCCGCGAGGTCGTCTCGCCGGCCGAGCGAGCCCTGGAGGGGCTCCCGAGCCTGACGGTCGCGCCCTCGGCCGCCCGCGAGATCGCCGAGGGGGCACCGGTGTACGCCCCCGGCGTGATCGATTTCGATTTCGACCCTGCGAGCGTCGACGACGGCGACCTCGTCGCCTGCTATACGCCCGACGGCGCGGCGGTCTGTCTCGGCTATCCGGTCGGTGACCCCGGCGCCGAGACGGGACTCGCAGTCGAACTGGAGCGCGTGTTGGTGTAGCCGGCGAAACGAAGAGGTTAAACCTTCGACTGTCGTCCATCGAAACGCAAGGGACCGTGGGGTAGTGGTATCCTCTGCGGATGGGGTCCGTTGGACCCGTGTTCGAATCACGGCGGTCCCACTACATT